>JAEEGL014907873.1_pt1 | contig 12799 bp, 14 predicted proteins | sample 9134231 | NCBI WGS metagenome assembly JAEEGL01 (sample SAMN16246548, study PRJNA631951) | gut metagenome | biome: gut microbiome; feature: rumen; material: fiber-attached | host: Bos | place: Iran: Karaj | collected 2018-10
GATAATCCGCCTGGACCTAAAGAAGATAAACGACGTTTATTAGTTAACTCAGCAATTGGGTTAATTTGATCCATGAATTGTGATAATTGAGATGAACCAAAGAATTCTTTTAATGCTGCAGTAACTGGTCTTATATTAATTAAAGTTTTTGGAGTCATGGCGTCTAGTTCTTGAGTAGTCATTCTTTCACGAATAACTCTTTCCATTCTAGTTACACCAACTTTAAATTGATTTTGAACTAATTCTCCTACTTGTCTTACTCTTCTGTTTCCTAAATGGTCGATTTCATCAACATTACCAAATCCAGCAAGTAGATTTAAATAATATGATGTAGCAGCGTATACATCTGGAATAGAAAGTCTTCTTAAATCAGTAGTAGTGTCTCCACCAATTATTGTAATAGTCTTCTTAGCATCGCTTGGATCAACAATCTTAACAGTTTGGATTTTGTTGTATTGATCAAGTTCTTCATTAATAGTTACTTCTTTAATATTGTAACCATTAGCAAATGCAGGTCTAAGTGTTTCAAGTAAAGTCTTATCTACAACTGTACCCTTTTCAGCAAGAACTTTTCCGTCAACTTTGATTGTTTCAGCAAGTGTTTGACCTAAAAGTCTATCTAATACATTTAACTTCTTGTTAAATTTATAACGTCCTACTTTAGCTAAGTCATATCTAAATCTATCGAAGAATCTAGTTATGATTTGGTTCTTAGCAGAATCAAGTGTAGCAGGTTCACCTGGACGTAATTTTTCATATATTTCAATTAATGCTTCGTCAGTATTCTTAGTTGAATCTTTTTCAAGAGTATTTTTAATGAATTGGTTATCTTCACCGAACATTTCTAGAATTTCTTCGTCAGAAGATAAACCTAAAGCTCTTAAGAAAGTAGTAGCTGCAACTTTTCTAGTTCTATCAATTCTGATATAAACTACATCTCTTGCATCTAATTCGTATTCAAGCCATGTACCATGGTTAGGGATAATCTCACCTGATACAACTGGGCGGCCATTCTTATCTATATCTTTTGAAAAATAGATAGCTGGACTTCTGATTAATTGTGATTGGATTAAACGTTCAACACCATTAATGATGAATGTTCCTGCTTCAGTCATCATTGGAACGTCGCCTAAGAACACTTCTTGTTCTTTAACTTCTCCTGTTTCGTTTAAGAATACACGAGCTTGAACCTTTAAAGGAGCTGAGTATGTTACCATACGTTCCTTAGATTCTTTCACGTCATATCTAGGTTCACCAAATGAATATGAATCGAATGCTAAAGAAACTTTTCCTGTGAAACTTTCAATAGGAAAAATATCTTTGAAGACTTCATCGATACCTTCTTTTAGGAATCTGTCATATGACTCAGTTTGAATTGCTAGTAAATCAGATAACTCTAATATACTATTTGTCTTAGAGAAGTTTCTTCTTTCTCTAAAGTCACCAAATTTTTGAACTTTGTATGACATCTTTTCACCCCAATACTATAGTAATTTTGAGAAATATTTCCACCAAAAAAAGAAATAAGTCACCAACATAAAATTATACTAGCAACTTATTTCTACGTCAACCCCTAAATACAGCGAAAAATCAAAAAACCTTTGCTTTTTTCGACAATTTCTACGGAATAGATATCTTCAAGTAATTTAGCTACAGTTAAGGCCCCATGATTCTTTCTCATGACAAACCATAACTCACCATTTTGATTTAAGTGTTCTTTTGCTCCTCTTAGAAATTCTAAAACAGTTTCTCTACCAGTTCTAATTGGAGGATTTGTAATAATTACATCATACTTATCTTTTACTTCAGAATATATGTTTGATTCAAATACCTTAGCATTATTGATCTTATTATTCTTAATATTCATTCCTGTTAAATGTACTGCTCTTTTATTAACATCTACCATAGTAGTAATGCAGCCTTTTATTTTAGCAAGACTAAGTCCAATAAAACCATATCCACATCCAACATCTAAAAGTGTTACTCCACTTTTACCCTTTGCTATATAAGTCTCAATTAATAATCTAGATCCATAATCAAGTTTATCTTTTGAAAATACTCCAAGGTCAGAAGTAAATTCAATAGTTGTATCTTTGTAATTATAATTAATCTTTCTAGTTTCACTTTTTAAATCAGCATTATTAGTAAAATAATGTTCATTTTCCATTAAAGCCACCTCTTTTTTTGTTTAGTTATTATAATATAATTTTTACATAAAAAAAAGAGATTGTTAAGCAATCTTAGCAATCTTTATTTCGTATCCTCCACCATTTGGTAGATTAACAGTAACAACTTCTCCTTCTTTGTGACCATATAGTGCTTCACCGATTGGAGATTCTTTAGAAATCATGTTGTTATCTACATCAACTTCTGTAGTACCAACAATCTTATAAACTTCTTCTTCATCGTCATCAACAAAGTTAACAGTAACTGTTGAACCAAGTCCAACTTCACCTTCAACCTTTTCAATAACATTAACATTATCAACTATATATTCAAGTTCTTTAATTCTAGCTTCAGTTTTTGCTTGCTCGTCTCTAGCAGCATCATAGTCAGCATTTTCAGATAAGTCACCTTGTGCTCTAGCATCTTTAATTGCTTGAATAATTCTAGGTCTTTCTACTTCTCTTAAATTTTTTAATTCTTCTTCTACTTGTGCTAAACCCTCAGCTGTTAAATCAATTTTCTTTTTATTTGACATCGCAATCATTCCTTTTTTCATATAAATATTTGTTTGTTATCAAACTTACTTTTAAAAGGTTACACCATTTTTGAGTAAAAGTCAAACAAAACAGGTCATTTTAAACGTATAAACACTCATTTTATACATTTTAAAAAGAATTGTCTTTATCAAATTGTTCTAAATCAAAATAGAAGCCATATTCTAAATATTTATTATCTCCAATTGTAGCTAACTTCTCTTCACTTTTAATTCCACCCATTTTAGTATAAAAATCTATTGCAGGAGTGTTTTCTTTCAAACACCAAATAATCATATCTTTTCTTCCTCTTGATAGAAGTTCTTTACAAGTTTCATTTAAAAGTGCTGAACCAATTCCCATATAATGATAATCATTTTTAACGTATAAACTTACTAGTTCAGAGTCATACTTATAAGTATCTTCTTTAACATCAAAACAACTATATCCAAGTACTTCATCATCTTTAACAGCAACTAGTACTAAATCTTTATAATCTTCAAAACTTCTATAATACTTTTGAGTTTGTTCTTCATAATTAAGTTGTTTTAAATATTTAGAAGAAATAATTCTATCATATGTTTTTTGCCATCCATCAACTTTTATTTTAGCCATTTGTTTTTGATCTTCAATTCTATTAAATCTAATAATAAAGTCTGATTTATCACTTAACTTACTAATTGCATCTCCCATTTTATAAAGAGATTCAATTAATAGTTTATTATCAATAGCAAATGATACTCTTCCAACTAATTCATCTTCATAAGGCCAACATATTGATTGACCAACTAAGAATCTAATTCTATGTGTCTTATAGAAAAATTTTAATACATCTCTTTCTGTACTTATAATTCTTCCATTATACTTTCTACCCTTTAACTCAGTAAAATCAAGAATAGCAAAGAATCCACCATCAGGTTTTAAATCATGAGCAAATTTTACAAGTGGGATACCATTTAATACTTTATCTGCATTATCTCCAAGTACACTTGTTATTTCTTTTTTAATATCCTCTTTATACTTTTTATCTACACTATCAATTCCATCAATCATGGCTTTAAGAAGATTATATTTATAAACATATATACTTCTTAATTCGTCAAAGTATTCATCATATACTTTTTTTCTTTCTTCTGTATTATTAAATGCACCAGCAAGAGCATATCCAGTTATAACAGGAGAAGAATCCATACTTTGGAATATTCTATTAACAAGTTCAGTAATAATTGATTCATCAGCTACTACAAAGCCTGCTCTTATAGATGCTAGGCTATAGCTCTTAGATAATCCAAATAAAGAAATAGTATTTCTAAACATACCAGGAAGTGATGCAATTGGTTTAGCAATATTATCCTTATCAAAAGTAATATCACGATATACTAAATCATCAATTACAAATACTCCTCTTTCTAAACATACTTGTCCTATCTTTTGAAGGACATCTGCATCTTTTTCTCCAAGTGCTTTACCTGTTGGATTATTAGGATTAGCATTTAAGAATGCTACTACTCTTGGAATATAACCTTTTCTTTTGTTATATACCTTTTGTAGTGATTCATTAATATCATCTATTTTACTTGCTAACTTATCAGGATTAACATAAAAGTCATCTTCTTTTTCTAAAGGTAATAATTGAACATCTGCACCAGCTATTTCTGCTCTTATAGTAAATAATCCATAATTAGGAGCAGGTATTAAAATAACATCTCCTGGTTTAGATATAATACTTACAATTATATTGAAGATAATAGATGTTGAAGGCATGAATGTTATATTATGAACACTTAAACCTTTATCATCTATATCAGAATATGTATAAGGTCTATCATTATATATTCCTTCACTTTCAATATAATCAAGAAGTATTTTTCTAATTCTATCGTCCCCTTCTGTATAAGGATAACCTGATAGATCATCTTCATCTAAACATTTGTGCATTTCTTTTATACTTAAAGGAAATGGTTTAAATCTTAAAGGATTACCTGTTCCAAGATCTGTATCTTTAACAGTAGTAATATTTTCATCTCTTATTTCATAACCATAATAATTAATAGCATCCGCTATATTTTGAACACTTTTATTAAAATTCTCAAAGTCATGTCTACTACCTATTGAAGGAAGACCAAATCTTCTTGAATTAAGTGTAGGGTTTTCTCTTAAAAATCTTTCTATTGCATTAGACTTAATTAGCATATTTCCACCAACCTTTTAAAAACTTATTTAAAGTATAACACGAAAGAGTCCCTTGGTTAGCATTTTTTATCACTTCTAAAAGGAAATAAAAAAGAAAAGTAATTTTTACTTTTCTCTTATTCAACTACATCAAATACTTTAACTCTCATCATATCATTTTTCTTAACTTCAAATGGAAGACGTATTTTAATAATCATCTGAGGATGTCTTGCAACATCAATATTATTTCCATCTTCATCTGTTATGTTATCAACAATATAATTTGTTGTTTTCATATCCGGTCCAAAGAATTGAACTTCATCACCTAATTTAAAGTTATTTCTTTGTTCAATAGTAGCAATACCATCTTTATAATCAAGTACAAGTCCTAAGAAGTCTTGATTAGATTCTTCTTGTCTACCTAAATAATATTGTTCATCTACTCCTGGTAATTTATCAAAGAACTGAGGAGTTGATTCACGATTAGCTACTCTATTTAAAATATTAAGAGCATATCTTCTATATTCATCAGTAAGAGTTCCATTCATAATCTTATCAAGTAGTCTTCTATAAATAAGAATAACTGTAGATACATAATAAATAGAACGCATTCTTCCTTCTATCTTAAAACTATATACTCCAGCTTCTAACATGTCTTTTATTAAAGAAACCATGTTTAAATCTTTAGGAGTCATACTAAATGGTATATCTGTAACTTTTTCATTATCCTTTTTATAATCAAATGTCCATCTACAGATTTGAGCACATCCACCTCGGTTAGAATCTCTATTAGTGCAATAATTACTCATTACACATCTACCACTGATGGATATACACATAGCACCATGAGCAAAGCATTCTATTTCAAGACCTGTTTCCTCATGTATTCTTTTAATATCTTCTCTAGATGCTTCTCTTGCAAGAACTAGTCTTTCAGCACCCATTTCTTTATAGAACTTACCTACTTCATAATTAAGAGTACTTGCTTGAGTACTTACATGAAGAGGTATATTTATATGTTCATCCCTCATAAGTTGCATAACAGATATATCTGATACTAAAACTGCATCTACATGAATAGACTCTAAGTATTTTAAATACTCTTTTAGTCCTTCTAAATCTTCATTATGAAATACTATATTACATGTAATATATACTTTCTTACCAATACTGTGAGCATAATCAACTGCTTCCTTCATCTCTTCAAGGGAAAAGTTTTTAGCATTTGCTCTTAATGAGTAATTCTTACCACCCATATAAACAGCATCTGCACCAAAAAGGAAAGCATATTTCATTTTTTCTAAACTTCCAGCAGGAGCTAATAATTCACTTTTCATTTTCTAGCCTCCCTGTCTGTATATTCACTCATTCTATAAACTGTCTTTTTATTTAAGAATCCATCATTACCAAAGTCTTCACCTTCGAGTATTGAATTTATCTTATCAACAGTTAAATCTAAGTTATATATTAAATAATATTTAATTTTATCATCATTAAGAGACTCACTAAAACTGATATAGTTAAAATAATCATTACTGAATATAGCAGTACCATATTCATTTTCTTTTAAATAAAAATCATTCTTAGTAATATTTTCACTTAATAACATATTATTAAACTCATCTAAATTATTATATCTATTAAAATTACTTAAAAGTGTTCTTCTAGAGTAAGCAATCATATTTTTACCAAATACATTAAATACAACTTCTCCGTTTACACCATCTATAATCTCTTTAATTTCTTCTTTAGTAATTTCATTAGAAAGTACTGCAGAACTACACTTAGATAACCAAAAATTAATAGAAGATGTATTAGTACCAAAATGAGCTTGATTCCATATTAAGTTAACAGAACCTTTAAGTGCATTATAAACACCTAAGTCTTCAAATATAACACCACGGAATTCACTTAACTCATCCTTTATACTTTTAAGTTCATCAATACCTTTAGAATCTAGAACTCTATTAATTAAAACATATGAATCCTTAGGAATACTTTCTAAAGGAAAATCATCATATCCAACACTAAACCCTTTAAGTGCAAAAAGAAAATTGTTTATACCAATTTTCTTATATTCTTCTATCTCATCTAAATTGTTAATATTAATCAATATTTTTTGCTTTTTCATCATTTTTCTTAAAACTTATTGCAAGTCCATCTCCGATATCATAAATCTTTGTTAAATATTCTTCATTATCATTTAACCATTCTCTATATTCAATGATCTTATCAACTAATTGACGAACATTCTTAGATTCGATTTTTTCTGGATTTTCAACTAATCCATGGAAGTTAACATTATCAGTAATGATAATACCACCATCATTAAGATAGTTTTTAAATTTCTCAAAGAATTTAATGTTTTGACCTTTAGCAGCATCAATAAATATTAAATCATATTTATATCCTGCTAAGTTAACATCTAAAGCATCTGCAAAAACAACTTCAATTCTCTTATCAAGATCACAAGCTTTAATATTCTTTAAAGCTTCCTTGTATCTTTTTTCATCTCTTTCAACTGTAGTTATTTCTACATCTTTTGAAGCACAAGCCATAAGTATCGCACTATAACCTATAGCTGTACCAATTTCTAAAACATTTTTTACATTATTTAATTTAATATACTTGTCTATGAAAATAATAGAATCTTTTTCGATAATTGGAACATTATTTGCCTCAGCATATCTTTCCATATCTTGGATTACTTCTTTCATTTTCCTTACACTCCTTTATTCAAGCCATTTACCACTATTACGTAGTTTTCTAATATTCTCGTTATGGCCATATTCTGTTTCAGCAAAATATAGTTTTCTATCAGAATCAGCTACAAAATACATATAATTTGTATTAGTTGGTTCTATTGCTGCTTTTATACTTGATAAAGATACACTAGCAATTGGTCCAATTGGAAGTCCCTTAACACAAGAAGCATTTCTTGTGTTATATCCATGACAACCATTTAATTCATTTGGACCTAATGTACCAGGTATCATAGGAAGTTTAGCATCATAATAAGTAGTTACATCACTACCTAAAGACCATCCTTTAGCTATTCTATTATAGAAAACACCTGCTGTTAACGCTCTGTCTTCGGCGCTGACAGCTTCTAATTCTACCATACTTGCAAGAGTAAGTAAACCATGAACTCCATATGAGCTAGTTTTGATCTCTTCTTTAAATGGTTCTAAAACCTCTCCCATCTTTCTTAACATAGTATTACTTATATCTCTAATAGAAGCATTTTTATTGAACTCATATTTGTCAGGGAAAAGATATCCTTCAAGTGGATAATACAAATTATCATTTAGTATTTCATCACTTACAAACCAATAAGTATTAACTACTCTTTGTAAATATTCTTTATTATTTAATTGGTTAATTACTTCTTCTTTAGAGTAACCAAAATTCTCACTTATAACTTCAGCATAATCAGTTAATCTCTTACCTTCAATAAATTGAACAGTAACAACTTCACCTTTAGCATTACCAAGTCCAGATAAAATTGTAAGTATTGTATTAAAATCATATGACTTACTTAATTTATACTCACCTGCATAGAATTGTTCTATAGATGTAGTTTTTAAATATACTTTTGACCAAAAAGCTGATTTAATAAATCCTTCTTTTTCAAGTCTTTCAATAACTGTGTTAACACTTTCACCTTTATTAACAACAAATATTACTGTTTCTTCACTAGTAACATCAGCTGGTGCAGAAACATAAGCATATATTCCAGCATAACTTCCAACAGTTATAAGCAAAGCAATTATTATTACAATAGTAGCTATCTTAACAAACTTAGAAGCTTTTAAATCCATTGAATCAATATCTATAGAATTAAATCCTTTACGTTTCCTTCTATTCACCACTATTCTCACCAGTTGCTTCATTTATAGCTTCATTTACTTTTTCAGAAATAGAAGATAAAATGCTTTCAATTACTTTCCATTCTTTTTCATTTGTAAGTGGTTTAAGTGATAAATCTTCTCCAGTTGGATCATATGAACTTGCATATACTTTTATATTACCAGTTTCATCTTTAGTATTATCAGTATAAGCTATATAGCTTTTACCAGTTTCATCACTATCAAAAGTAAATAGAACATCACATTCTAATTTTTCTCCAGCTTCATTTGTAATAATTAATTTTCCAGGTTCTTTTCCATTCATATTAGTTACCTCTTTCCTTTTCTATCTCTACTATTCTTAAATATGTATCTAAAATAATTGAAGCAGCAACTGCATCTACTACTCTTTTTCTTCCCTTACGAGACATATCTTCATCTAGTAGGTAATTAGTTGCTTCAATTGTTGATAATCTCTCATCTATTAAATTAATTTTTAAATCACATTTACTTTCTAACTTATCTTTAAAATTCATAGTTCTTTCAACAGCTTCACCTAAAGTATTATTCATATTCTTAGGGTACCCTAGAACTAGTACTTCTATCTTTTCTCTTTTTATTATTTCTAATACTTCATCTACTAGCGAATCAGTATCTTCATATCTTATTGTTTTATAAGGACTAGAAATCATACCTAGTCTATCTGATGTAGCAAGACCAAGTGTTCTAGTACCTAAATCCATTCCTAAACATTTCATTAGTCTTCCAAATATCCCCTTACTATAGTTTCAATTAAAACACCACGTTCAATAGAAGTAATTTTCTTTCTGGCATCCTTATATGAAGTGATATAAGAAGAATCTCCTGTTACTAAATAACCAACTATTTGATTAACAGGATTATAACCTTTTTCTCTTAATGCTTCATATACTTCATCAAGTGTAGCTTCAACTAAAGCATCCTCTATCTCAGTAATGCTAAACATTCTTGTATCATTCATAGAGTCTCACCTCGTATTTATAGTTTATCATGAATAAGAGTTTTCTACAATAAACAAGGACTTTAGGAACTATATTATATAAAAAAATCAGCTATTAGTTAGCTGATTTAATAAACTCTTCTAATTCTGATTTAGATTGAAGACCAATTCTTTTTCCAACTTCTTCTCCATCTTTAATAATTATTAAAGTTGGAATAGACATAACTCCAAATGATGCTGATAAGCTATCAAAGTTATCTGTATTAACTTTTAATATATTAACGTCTTCCATTTCTTCAAGTACTTTTCCCATCATTTTACAAGGACCACACCAATCAGCATAGAAGTCTACTAAAGTAACTCCTTTACTTACTAATTCTTTAAAGTCACTTTCTTTTTCTAAATGCTTAATCATTAATTCTCTCCTACAATAGTATTAACACCTTCAAGTGTCTTATCAACATTATTTTGAATAGTCTTAGATACATCTTCATCTATTACATATTCTCCATTTTCTTCCCATTCAGAAATAAACTCATCAATACCAGATATCTTTAACTTACCATTATCAACTAATAAATTAACTCCATCTAAAGTAATAATATTATATTTAAGAAGAATACCTAAACTTAAAAGATTAGCATTAGTTTTATCATCTTCTCCTTCATATTTAACTGATACTTCATATACTTCTTTTATAGAAGAATATAACTTATTAGTAATATTAGATAAAATTGGAGTATGAGAAACTATTTTATCTCCTAAGTAAGATTCATTATAATACTTAGCTGTAATAGGTATTTGAGCACATAAGAATAGAAGCAAGAATACATATATAAAATATTGTAATAAACTACATATAGAACCAACTATCTTACTAGGTAAAGCAATTAAAATTGTTGAACCAAGTAATTTATCAACTAAACCAGTTACTTTAAGTAGTATCTTTAATAATATACTTAGTATTATTAAACAAAATACATAAGCAAGTGCTTCATAGAATAGAATATTAAATACACTTATACCTTGGAATATTCCTCCAAATGAGAAAAATGGCCAATGTTGATACATAAATGTACTAACTGGATTTTTTAAATAGTAAGCTATTACAAATATAAGAAATGTTCCTACTAAATTAATTGCAGAACTTATTCCTCCACTTCTCCATCCTTTAAAAATTCCAATTACTAAAAATATTATGATAAAAAAATCAATAAAATTAAAACTCATATTATTCACCTTACTTAAAGTATATAATAATTATTATTTAAACTAAATAGATAATATAAATTCTTTTAATCCATTAACAGGATCATATCCAAGTTTTATCTTTATATCTATATTAGATAAATTAATAATAATGTCTCTTAATTCATCTAATGTATATAAATTACCAATTCTTTTTAATAGAAATACTCTACCACTTTTAAAACCAAGTTCTTGAGCAATAGTTTCATCACTAAGACCTTCATTAACTGCTTCTTTAACTAAATAGATATTAGAGAACTGTCCATTAATTAAACCAATTAATGCATACATATCGTCTCCTCTTTCAACTATTTTATCAAAGTAAGCAAAAGCATCTTTAAATTTCTTATTAGCAATAGCATCAGTAAATTTAAAAGTAATATCATTATAATCTACTTCTTCTCCTGATGTCTTAGGGATTATATAACTTGAACCAAACTCATTAACACACTTCCAAGTAATATTATTAGTAATAAGTGCTAACTTATCTATTTCATTAAATAATAAATCTATATTATTAACAGTATTTTCTTTTAATTTAACTAATGCTTTAGGTTCAATAGTTATATTATTTTTACTAATATATTCATTTATATAATTATCTATTTCTTCATCTTTTATATATAAGTCTATAAACTCTGTTTTCTTGAGTAATTCTTTAGCAGTATCTTTTGTCTTATTTAAATTATTACATATAAGGATTAAAGTAATACTACTATCTAAATTATCTATTAAACTAAATAATTTATTAACTTGTTCTTCATACTTTGGTTTACCTCCAAAGTAATTAACTTCTCTAACAACAATAGCTCTATCATCATTAAATAAACCTACGTAAGATGCATCTATAATAACATCTTCTAATTCATCTACATCTAAACTAAAATATTTTCTATCAGGAATATTTTCAATTAAAGATAGTACTTTATCATTTAATAATCTAAAACTAGTTGATCTAATTACGTAAACCATTATTTTGACTCCGTTACATTACATTCATATAAATCATTTGCTACAAATGTTTTATAAACATCTTTAATATCTGATTCATGATTGATTCCTATTTCTTTACTATATTCATCAAATAGACTTCCATAAGTACCTACATTAACTTCAGTATGAACACTTATATCTTTATCATTTACTTTTTTAACAACATACTTTAGACCAGTATTATTAAAACGACTACCTAAATCATTCTTATAATTCTCTAAATATTCAAACATTTTATCATACATTTCTTTGTCTGAATAACTATATGTTTCATCTCTATAATACTCATATAAAACACCATCTTGTTTTGCTAAGAATTTAAATTGTAGTACTTCCTTATATTCTTCACTATCACCATTTTTAGTACAAGTTAACCATTGATATCTTACTCTAGACTTAGAATACATAGATGATAATAAGACTAAAACTAAGAATCCTACAATTATAATTATTGATACTTTATAAGGATTATATGTTGTTTTCTTCTTTCTATCTTTCATAAGATTCACCATAACAATTATACCATGATAATTATAATTATTGTTAATATAAATAAAATACTTGCAAATTTAAGAATTGTTTGTTATATTATTCACGTACTTGGCGGAGTTGGTGAAGTGGTTAACACGCCGGATTGTGGCTCCGGTATGCAAGGGTTCGATCCCCTTATTCCGCCCCATTTATGAAAATCGTCGAACTATTTAGTTCGACTTTTTATATGCAATAAAAAAAAGATAGTGTACTATCTTTTCATAAATTCCGGATTAGGCTCACATTTTTTTTGCAATACCTTATAAGTTCCTTCAATTTTATTATCATTAAAATGAATACACTCTATATTCATTTCATTTCCATTTAAA
>JAEEGL015647413.1_pt1 | contig 12799 bp, 9 predicted proteins | sample 9134231 | NCBI WGS metagenome assembly JAEEGL01 (sample SAMN16246548, study PRJNA631951) | gut metagenome | biome: gut microbiome; feature: rumen; material: fiber-attached | host: Bos | place: Iran: Karaj | collected 2018-10
CACGGCGCGTCCCTCCCTACCGATATATTCGCCGTTTTTGCCTTTTTTATCGGGTCCACGCGGCCACGACGCGTCTCTTCCTACCGATATATTCGTCGTTTTTGCCTTTTTTATCGGGTCCACGCGGCCACGGCGCGTCTCTCCCTACCGATATATTCGCCGTTTTTGCCTTTTTTATCGGGTCCACGCGGCCACGGCGAGCCCTGCGCCTGTCTTATTTCACAGTTTCATTTACGGGATCCCGATCAGAAACGTTCCAGAAAATCGTGTTTATTTCCCTCTGTGTCCGTATACCCCAGAAGAGTGTTCAGCGACACATTGTGCATGCTGTTAAATATATTTGTCTCAAGGTAAGGATTGTCCTCTTTGAGCTTTCTGATGATGCGCTTTGTCTCGAGACGCTTGGAACCGGTCTTATCATCTCCCGACACAGCGTAGTTCTTCTCGGTAAACCTGCATGCGCAGTTCAGGAAATGAAGATCGTTGTAATCTCTCCACCTTATGACATCGTCCTCCCTGATGAGATACATAGGACGTATCAGCTGCATCCCCGTAAAGTTTGTGCTCTTAAGTTTCGGCATCATCCCGGAATACTGGCCGCTGTACAGCATTCCCATGAGGACAGTCTCTATCACGTCATCATAGTGATGGGCAAGAGCGATCTTGTTGCATCCGCGATCTCTTGCCTCTTTGTACAGATAGCCCCGGCGCATTCTGGCGCACAGGTAGCACGGGGATTTCTCCGACCTGAAAGCGGCCTCGAAGACCTGCGTTTCAAACACCTCAAGAGGAATCTTCATAAGTCTCGCATTGTCCATAATAGATTCAAGGTTGGCTTCGGAATAACCCGGGTTCATAGAGAGAAAGCGGAGTTCAAACGGGAACTTGTTATGGCGCGTCAGTTCCATGAAGAGTTTCGCCATGAGAAAGGAGTCTTTTCCTCCGGATATACAGACAGCGATCCTGTCGCCGGGTTCAACCAGCCTGTACCGGACTATGGCCTTGGTAAACCTGGAGAACAGCTCCGCATGGAACTTCCCCCGGATACTGTTCTCAATATGCGCATTCCATGATCCCATGATATCCATAACAGATCTGCAGTTTAACTCCTTCCCCTGACACAGGCTCCGATGCCGGACAGCATGTTTGCAGGCAAGTCTGAAAGCTTTACTCCTTCCCCTGACGCAGGTCCCGACGCCGGACAGCATATCTGCAGGTATGCATGCGTTACTCCTGCCTCCGGCACAGGTCCCGACAGTTCCTCACATATAATGATTGTGCGGGAAATCCGCCGCGAAGTCAATTCTTTCTTAGTTTGAGGCCTGCCTGATATTTGACACAAAGCCTCCTTTTCACTTACAATTATACGGATTCTGTTTTCGCAGGTCCGGGCAGATCACTTTAACCCGGAGCGCATTGTATCAGGCCATGGCCGGTCTGAATAGATCCGGGATCTCGGAGCGCGGTAAATGCTCCGGTATTCCTGAGACAGGGGTATTTATATGACAAAAAACCACTCGATAGAAAAAGCTCTGGAAAACTACGCCGGGCTCTGTCGGAAAAACGACGAGTTCTCTCCAGTCCTCTTTAAGCAGTACGGCGTCAAACGCGGGCTCAGAGACGTGGACGGAAGCGGCGTTCTCACCGGTCTCACCAACATTTCAAAGGTTGAGGGCTCCCAGTACATCAACGGGAAAAAGGTCCCCTGTGAAGGGAGTCTCTGGTACAGAGGTTATTCTATTTTCGATCTGGTCTCGGGCCTCAGAGGCAAGAGAAACGCTTTCGAGGAGACCGCGTATCTGCTCATGCTCGGGGAACTCCCCAAGAAGGATGAACTGGACCAGTTCTGCGCGCTTCTTGGGAACCTGTCAGTCCTTCCCCGCAATTTCGTGCGTGACGTGATAATGAAAGCGCCCACGGTGGACCTCATGAATTCCATGACCCGGAGCGTTCTGACCCTTGCGTCCTATGATGACACCATCGGAAATCAGGACCTGGACATCCAGCTGCTCCAGTGCCTTAAGCTGGTGGCAGTAATGCCCATGCTTGCCGTTTACGGTTATCACGCCTACAATTATTACAAAAATCATGGTAGCATGTATGTGCACAGGCCCCGGAAGAATCTTTCCGTTGCGGAAAACATCCTGGCCATGCTCCGGCCCGATCAGTCCTACACTCCCCTCGAGGTAGAGGTGCTGGACATCGCCCTGCTGCTTCACATGGAGCACGGCGGCGGTAACAACTCCACCTTTACGACGCGCGTCATCACTTCATCAGGTTCCGACACCTACAGCACCATGGCGGCGGCCCTCTGCTCCCTTAAGGGCCCCAAGCACGGCGGAGCAAACATCAAAGTCATGAGCATGATGGCCGATATAAAAAAGCATTTGGGAAAGCGTTACACCGAAGGCGAGCTCGCCGATTATCTGACAAAGATCCTTGAGGGAGAAGCATTTGACAGGAAGGGACTGATCTACGGCATGGGGCACGCGATCTACAGCATAAATGACCCCAGAGCCACTGTCTTCAAGCGCTTTGTTGAAGAGCTTGCCTCCTCAAAAGGCAGGGAGCAGGAATACCAGCTCTATTCAACCATTGAACGTCTCGCCCCCGAGATCATCTCGGACAAGCGGCACATTTATAAGGGCGTATCGGCAAACGTGGACTTCTACAGCGGTTTTGTTTATGAAATGCTGGGGATCCCGGTACAGCTGTTCACTCCCATGTTCGCCATAGCCAGGATCGTTGGGTGGAGCGCTCACCGCATCGAAGAGCTGGTGACAGGGGACAAGATCATACGTCCCGCGTATCTCAGCATAATGAAAGAAAAGGAATTCATTTCCAGAGACGAAAGAGGCTGAGAAGGGTTCTGAAAGAAAATACACGGCAGGCGCCGGCTCTGTCCGTCACGATAATGAAGCCCACGCATCACAGGGTGTGATAATACAGTAATATATCCTTATATCTGCCCCCGCTGGTCCTGAACCCCCCGGGCACCGTCCCGAGAGACACGAATCCCAGTTTTTCGTACAAATGAATGGCCGGAGCATTGTCCTCGACCACAGCGTTGAACATCAAAACCCTGAACCCGTATTTTGGCGCCTGTTCGAGACAATCCTTAACGAGCATCTCGCCTATGTGCTGTCCCCTGAAACCGGATCTCACGGCGAAGCTTGCGTTGCAGAGGTGTCCGCACCTGCCGATATTGTTGGGATGAAGAATGTACAATCCGGCTACCGTCCCGTCATAGTCGTCCACGGCAACGGCAGCTACGGTCTGGGAAGAAAAGAATTTCCGCCCGGAAAGATTCCCCAGCCTTGTCTCGTCGGGAAACTCCGCTCCCCCATCCACTACCTCATTCCAAATATCCACCATTTGGGGAAGGTCTCCTTCCCGGTAAGGGCGCACTTCAAAAGAAGGCTCATGCTTTTCCGCTTCGGGGCTGCTGTCTGCCTCATCCCCTGCGGCATCGCATTTTCTGATCCCTTCCTCCACCTTTATGAGATCATTTCTCAACTGTTCCCAGTCTTTTGCGTGAATGGGATCGCTATAGGTCTTCAGTATTATATCCGCCATCATGTCGTTGATGACGCCCAGCATATCTTCCTTTGTCATAAAATTGCACCTTTCTTCCCGGGGACGAGCCTGTTCTCTGTTTATACCATTTGTGATGAAAAGTCAATGATCCGCGGAAAAAGGGAAGCGTGATCTGAGGCAAAATGAAAGCGGGCACCGACTCACTACCGATCGACACCCGCCTTCACAAAGATTCTGTTATGATTTCACTTCCCAACGGACCTTACCTCCTTCTTCGACATTTCGTAGCAGCTTTCCATTTACTTCAGTATATTTATACCGGGGATGCCCCGGATTGTATTCCCATCCGGCGGTTATCATCCTATTTCATGTACTCGCTTACGATCTATTCAATTGTCGTAGTGATTTGGATCCCTCAATTGTCAGGTGGATTTTCCTCCTTACTCCGACGATCCCGTCGGCCCAATCCAGAATCCATTTTCAGTTCCTAACCAACTACTCTTCTGATTTAATCTCTGTCTCTCTTGTCTGACTACAATTTATCAAGAAAAAGCCCCAATGTCAACGCTTTTTGGACGTAAATAATAACCAATCTTTTCTGTATCACTTTGTGCAATTAGCACAATAACATCCTCGGATCCCGGGATTATCTGTTCAAAACAAACAAAATCGTATTTACCGTGTTTTCATACATTTGCATGGCTTTCCCGTGACCGGAAATAATGACCTCGCTCTTTCCCTCCCGGGAAGCCGTTTCCAGAGAGAGGGCGAGTTCGGAGAGTTCCCCGGCCCCGATGGATCTGGCCGAGCTCTTGAGGGCGTGCACATAGATATTATAGTTTTCCCAGTCCCTGTCTTTATAGCACCGCTCCAACTGTTCCCTGTGAGATATCGAACCCCGCGCAAATTCAGCAAGGACTTCCCGATAGACATCTTCATCCACGCAGAACGCAAGCCCCTCTTCCATGTCGATCCCCGCTTCGAGAAGTTCATCGTAAGGCAGGGAGGATTGCATTATGTCCTCAGGCCCGGCTCCGGGGGCCATGCCGTCAGCGCCATCCCCTTCAGGTGAGCTGCCCGCCGGCAGGCCATCGTCTCCCGCAGGTGAGTTTTCGCCAGGAACTGCGCCGTCTGCGGCAGCTCCGCCATCCGCAGGCGATCCACCGTCTCCCGCAGGCGCACTTCCCACAGCTGCAGCATCGTCAACGGTGTTTTCCCCGGTCACAGCCGCCTCCTCCGAAGATCTCATTTCCACCTTTTCCGGAGGAAGATATGCGGCAAGCATCTGTTCCAGGACCCTCCCTTTCACGGGTTTTGAGAGATAATCGTCAAACCCTTCTGCCAGGTACCTGTCTTTGGCGCCCCTTATGGCGTCGGCGGTGAGGCAGATCACCGGGGTACCGGCATTTTTCCCGTTTTCCTGAGCCCGTATCCTCTTCATCGCCTCCGCCCCGTCCATTCCGGGCATCCGCTGATCCATAAGTATCACGTCGTAACGGTTCTCTTCGGAAAGCTTTATGGCCTCCTCCCCGTTATATGCGAAATCCATCCTGACGCCGGTCCTCTTGAGCAGGCTCCGGACCACAACGATATTCATCTTTGTATCATCAGTCACCAGAATGCGCGCGTCGGGGGCGTACAGATACTCTCCCCGGTCCTTGATCCCTGCGGCGCCCATGGAAGAAAGCCTGAAATCTCCTATGGGGTCATCATTTTCTATCCCCTGCCACAGTTCAAATGAAAACACGGATCCCTCTCCATAGGTGCTCTCAACCTTAAGTTCGCTGCCCATTAGATCCAGCAGCCTGGTGGTGATGGTCATGCCCAGACCCGTGCCTTCGATGTTGCGGTTCCTGACCACATCAAGCCTCTCAAAGGATTTGAAGAGCTTATCCATATCGCTCTCGCGTATGCCTATGCCCGTATCCTTCACCTCGACATAGAGTTTTATCCGGCCGTCCGAACGCTCCCTACCGCTGACAGTCAGTCTGACCGACCCCTTTTCCGTATATTTGACCGCATTAGTCATCAAATTGATGATGACCTGATTTATCCTTGCGTCATCACCATACAGTTCTGACGGAAGGTTCTCATCCACCGCGAAGATACACGCAAGGCCTTTATTTTTCGCCCTTTCGGAAACGGAATTATAGACATATGTGACCAGAGAACCCAGACTGTAACGGACAGGCACAATCTCCATCTTGCCATCCTCGATCTTTGAAAAATCAAGGATGCTGTTGATGAGCTGGAGCAGGTTTCTCCCGGAAACGTCGATATTCTTTGCGTATTCGCTGATATCGGGGTTGTCCGACTCCCGGAGTATCATCTCGTTCATTCCGAGGATGGCGTTGATCGGCGTCCTTATCTCATGGGACATATCGGCGAGGAAACTGCTCTTGGCTTTATTTGCCTCATCCGCGGATTTCTTTTCAAGCTTCAGGACACGGGCCTCGTACTCCTGCTTCTGCCTCCCCGCCCTCATCTCCTCCATCCTCTTTCCATAGGCCTGTTCATTCCGGTATCCAAGGAAATAGAAAAACGAGATAAGGGAAAAGATAATGAGAGAGACCAGGATGTTCACCAGAAGCTGCGAATTGGTCTCCTCAAACAGGTTCTCGTCCTCCACGGCGATCACCACATACCACTGATCCATGACCTGATTCACAAAAAGAGTGCACTGCTGCCCCTTAAGTTCGGCGTTCAATCTGCCCTCCCCCGTTTCCTTTATCAGGGAAAAGAGTTCATTTCCGTAAGCATCGCCGATATCAAGGCCCGCTTTTTTCCGGTCGTAATGCGCCACTATCATTCCGTCCTGATTTACCACAAAACCGTAGCCCTTGCCGAACATCCCGGTCTGCGTCATCAGTTCCTGAATGTGATCCAGCACCACATCGAGAGCCACGACATTATTACCGTTTTCTCCCGCTTTCCCGTCATCGCCGGATATCATCCTGCAGAAAGTGAGCACGATGGAGCCGGTATGTACGTCCTCATAAGGAGACACGAGGACCACATCTCCTCCGGCGACAACGGCCTCCCTGTACCAGCTCCTTTCGGTGGGGTCATAGCCTTCCGGAGGGACCCATCCTGACCCGTTCATAAATCTGCCCTGAACATACGCATACATCCCCGTAAAGCTGTCCCCCATCAGTTCGATCTGATTTTCCGTCTGAATGGCGAGGAACTCTTCGATCTTTTCCGGAGGGTCCCCGCTCCGGATCATGAGATCCACGGTATCCGCAGTGAGCACAAGGGACGTTTCGGCTCCGGACAGATAATCATTGAGCCGGGTAGCCATCAGAGCGGATTTGTCCTGACCCGTCTCGTATATCTCCGAAACAGAGACATTGTAAAAGATCCGCGAAGAATAGACCACGGAAAAGACCATCAGCACAAAAGTGATCACAACAGTGAAGAACAGTCCGTATCTGTTCCGCCTGTTTTCCTCCGCAGGCTGTACGGAGTGTTCGATCTTCCTGTATCTGGCGGAAATGAAAAATAAGATCAGCATTATCAGGATCACGAGGAAGATCGAGATCACGAATAGCATCACCGCGATAACCGAGTATGAATTATCGCCCGCGTCCCCCCGGGGAAGGGATTTCTTCATCCATATCGCAAGATAGTAGCCGCCGATGCAGAAGCTGAAGATGATAAATGAACACAGGATCTGCAGCAGAAGCTGGAACCTGATCTCCGCCGCGCTCTTTTCCTCCGCGCCGTATCCGTTCGCTACGTATTCCCTCCCGGCTCCTCTCGCAAAGAAGATCAGCAAAATATAATTCAAAAAAGCAAAATAATAATACGGGTCGTAAAGATGATCCGGAAAATCAAAGCAGGAAGCCGTCCACATCCCGAATTCCGTCACCACAAAGAAAAGGATCAGGGTATGAAAATGAGGAAAGATCTTATCCGTCTTTCTTGTTTTGAAGCGGTACAGAATGACCTGCAGGCAGACAGCCGCGATGACCGTGTGGATGGAGCACTGCCAGAGGTTGTTAAAGAATCCGCCGAAGGAATTATAAAGCAAAAACTGGCAGAAATTGATGGGGACCGGCAGCAGCATCAGAGGATTGAAATAGGATCTCACCCTGCCCTGCCTCATTTTCAGGACAGTCAGCAGCAGGAAGACATAGGAAAGGTTCCATCCGAAATACGCCATAAAAGCCGAAACATCGGGTTCATCACGGATGACCAGGACATAGGTAGTCCAGTAATAATCGCTGACCAGATGGGCCAGATAGAACAGGGTAAGGTACAGCCAGCCGCGCTTCGGAGTTTCGATGTAATGAAAAAGCGACATCAAAAGACCAACCACCGTGGCCAAAAGCATGATCAGGTTTTCGATCACATCAATACTCATCCGACCTCTCTTTCATCGAAGGGGCAACGGAACCGCAGCGGCATGGGGGGGGGATCACATGCCCGGCCTCAACGCCGTAAAACTGATAATAATATTATCACATAATCATGATCCCGTCACGTTTCCCGGTTCTTTGACATTCAGTTACCGGTTCCGATCTTGGTATTTGTGTATTCGTGATATCACCCCGCCGGATGGAAAGGCCGTCTCTGATCACCGGGATGTCCGGGGGAAGAAAATATCTGATCTCCGAAAATAAAAACTGTACGGAAACACGAGTCTTCCGTACAGTTTTGATTGAGCTGGCGACCAGAATCGAACTGGTGACCTCCGCACTACCAATGCGACGCACTACCGACTGTGCTACGCCAGCACAGAAAAGAATGTTAGCACATTCTGTAAGTCATTGTCAATAGCATTTCTGCATCCCGAACATATCCCGTATTTACGCGGTTTACTGATCAAACTTTTACGCCGGTCCCGGGGCATCCGTTCCAACCGGGGCGATCCGGCCGCGAGTCAAAGGGAGATATTTCCTGTCGAGAAATGAGAGTATCTCCCTGTTCACTTCATCATCCTTTATTAAGTCGCTGTCGGGGGCAGAACGGTCGGGGCCTCCGCAGACATCGATCCCGCAGACGCTGATATGCGGATCATTTATTATTCTGTTCAGGATATCCAGCAGTTCGGGCAGCGTCATCGTTCCCTGATCCCAGTTTGTGCGGACTTCATCCTCTGAAAGGATATCCTTGTCCACGGAAATAAAGACCGGGCACTTATGTAAACCTATGCTGTCCGGCACGCCAAACAGCTGATCGTGTTGCTGAGAGTAATTCCCAGGCCCTATCCATTTGATATTATGTAAACCATTCAGGTCCTCCCGGGCTTTTCGGACCCAGGACCCGCAGGACAAAAGTCCTCCGAAGGCCGGTTCCTGAGTGTCGTCATGATTATCCAGGTAAATAAGCCCGTATCCGTCGTGTTTATTATCCATAAGGGTTTTCATCCACAGAAAGCTCAGGTAATGATAATTTCCGTTATCAATGAAGTGGATGCGGGTATCATGGTCATTTTGGATGAGGGCCGAAAGCTGTTCCAGAGATCCCTCGGAGCAATACCCGTTCACGCCGGAAAGTCCCGTCAGATCGCGAAAGACAGCGCGTCCGCCGCTTAGATGCTCCCTGTAAAATCCCTCTCCGTCATATATGCCGGACAGACTGTACACCGCAATATCAGGCATCGTTCCGGACAGCTCTCCTGATCTTTCTCCTGACGCGCTGCATCGCATTATCAATGCTCTTGCAGGATGTCCCCACCACTTCGGCTGCTTCCTCGCCCCTGATCCCGACGATGTAAAGGTCGCAGACCCTTCTTTCCATGGGGGTGAGTTCCCTGTCCAGGGCAGACAGAAGGTCCCTGAGCTTTTCCCTTTCGATCACCGCCATTTCGGGGCTTTCCTGCACCCGTTCGGACACCTCGTCCAGCAGGAACCTGTCTCCGTTTTCACCGCTCTGGTATATGGGAATATAATCATTGAGAGGGCCGTTCTTTCTTCTCTGGGAAGCCTGAACCGCCTTATATATCTGTCTGGAGACGCACAGATTGGCAAAAGTGGAAAATGACGCGCCCTTTGACCCGTCGTAATCCCGGGCCGCGCCGAAAAGCCCGATCATGCCCTCCTGTATGAGATCATCCCTGTCTCCGCCCAGGATAAACATTTTCATGGCATGGCTCCTGACCATCTCCTTGTACCGGTCCATAAGGACGTCAAGAGCGGTTTTATCGCCGTTTCTCAGATCCGTTATAAGTTCTTCGTCTGTCTTCATCAGATCTGCCGTCTCTGCCTGACTATCTCATAGGCCAGCACCCCGCAGGCAACGGATGCGTTGAGGGATTCGGTCCTGCCGGAAAGCGGGATCGACGCCTTCATATCGCAGGTCTCCGATACAAGCCTGCTCACTCCCCTGCCCTCATTTCCGATGACAAGGGCGATCTTTCCGGTCAGGTTCAGTTCATACATGGGAGTGCCGTCCATATCGGCGCACACCGCCCACACTCCCTGCTGCTTGAGTTTTTCCAGCGTCCTGGTGAGATTTACGACCTTGCACACCGGGATATGATTGACCGCCCCCGCGGAAGCCCTTCCCACCGTGGATGTCAGGGGCACTGCCCTGTCTTTGGGGATCACTACGGCGTCAGCGCCCGCGCACTCGGCAGTCCTTATTATCGCTCCCAGATTGTGGGGATCGACGATGCCGTCCAGGAGGATTATGAACGGATCCTTTTCCTGCCTGTGGAGCCTCTGCATCACATCGTCCAAATCCATGTAGGAATATTCGGACACTATCGCGATCACGCCCTGATGGTCCCCATGTCCGCCGTGCTTCACGGAGATCCCGTCCATGACCTGCTTCGAAGCGTTTCTGAAGGGGATGCCGTTTTTCGCCACTTTTTCACGAAGGGCCAGGATCGTATTGTCCCTGAGTCCTTCCTGAAAATAAACCCGTTCCACGGTCCTTCCGGAGGTGATCGCCTCCCTTACGGGGTTACGCCCCTCGGCCAGGCAGGACCCGCTCAGATCGTCATCCCGGTCATTCCCGCGGCGGATCCTCTCATTATCGTCCCGGTCTTTTCCGCGGCGGCTCACGCTCAGATCGTCATCCCGGTATTTTCCACCGCGTCCCTGAAGAGCTCCATGAACCTCCCCGCTCTTCCCTCGAGGTACAGATACCCCGCCAGCGCTTCCAGCCCCGTGGCCTTTCTGTAATCCGTTATGCTGGCGTTCTTTGACCTGGTATTCGACTTTGCGTTTCTTCCTCTCCGGCATATATCCTTTTCCTCATCCGTAAGTTCCGGTTCCATGGCTCTCAGAAGTTCCGCCTGGGACTCGGCGTTCACAAATGAGACCGTCTCCCTGTGAAGTTTCGATGCAGGAGCCCTTCCGGACATCACAACGTAACTTCTGACACACAGTTCAATAAAAGCGTCCCCTATGTAAGCGAGGGTCAGCGGCGGACAGCTTTTCGGGTGGATGGCCCCCAGTCCGAAAGCCTCCTCCGCGGCCCTCTTTATATCGTTTTCATTAATGTTCATGACACATCCACACGGGTTTTTCCCCGCTGTCCTTCGCCCTGTCTGAAACCGCAGATCTCAGCCTGCGGAGATCACGGGCTTCACTCCGCCGGGGATGAGGCTCACTTCGCCCGTTTCCACCTGACGCCGTCTCTGGTGTCCTCGAGCACGATGCCCATCTCCTTGAGCTGATCCCTGATCTCATCGGCCCTCTTGAAGTTCTTTTCCTTCCTGGCCTGCTGCCTTTCCTCAATGAGGCTGTCTATGCCGGCGTCGCTGAGGCCTTCCCTGTCCTTGAAAATAATGAGGCCCAGCACGTCCGTAAGCTCGGTAAGGAGTTTTTTCAGTCCGGAAAGGTAAGCCTTCGACGCGCCCTCCGGCATATTGGAATTGATGAACCTCACCAATTCAAACACGGCGGAAATGGCGTCAGCCGTGTTCAGGTCGTCATCCATGACCCTGATAAAATCATCCCTGAAGGCTCCCGCCTCCCCGAGGAGCTTCTCCTCATCTCCCGTGAGCGGGGATTCGCCGGCTTTCTCAAGTTTGAAATCCAGATCCTCACCGCAGTTCACAATCCTGTTATAGCCGTTCTCGGCGTTCTGCATGAGCTCCGCGGAGAAGTTCAGGGGATTCCTGTAGTGGGCGCTCAGCATGAAGAATCTGAGCACCTGAGGGTCGTATTTTTTGAGTATGTCCCTGACGGTGAAGAAATTCCCGGCAGACTTTGACATCTTATGGCTGTCGATGTTCAGGAAAGCGTTATGCATCCAGTACCGGGCAAAGGGCTCCTCCCCCGTGGCGGCCTCCGACTGGGCTATCTCATTTTCGTGATGAGGGAAAATAAGATCCTCGCCGCCGCCGTGGATGTCCATCCTGTCTCCCAGATACTTGCGGCTCATGACGGAGCACTCTATATGCCAGCCGGGACGTCCCTGGCACCAGGGGCTCTCCCAGTAAGGTTCCCCTTCCTTTTTCGGCTTCCACAGAACGAAATCCAGGGGATCCTCCTTCTGATCCTCTCCGGTCACCAGGAGATCCCTCTCACCGCTCCTGAGTTCGTCAATGTCCTTGTGTGACAGCTTTCCGTAATCCTTGAATTTCCTGGTCCTGTAGTAGACCGTGCCGTCCTCTGCCCTGTATGCATAGCCCTTTTCCACCAGGGTGCTGATCATGTCGATCATGCCGTCTATCTCGAGAGTAGCCTTGGGGTGCGTGGTGGCGGGCTTGATGTTCAGGCTCGCCATGTCCTTTTTGCACTCCTCGATATACCTCTCGGAGATCACGGAGGAGTCCACTCCTTCCTCATTTGCGGCCTTTATTATCTTGTCGTCCACGTCGGTGAAGTTGGAGACGTAATTTACCTCAAGTCCCCTGTACTCGAAATACCTGCGCACCGTGTCAAAGAAGATCATGGGCCTGGCGTTCCCGATATGTATGAGGTTGTACACCGTGGGGCCGCACACGTACATCCTGACTTTTCCGGGCTCGATGGTGACAAACTCCTCTTTCTGTTTGGACATTGTGTTGTAGATCTTCATACTCTTTCTCCTCTGCCGGTCATCCGGCGGAACCCCGCATACTCCGTTTCTTCTGCCTGCCGGTCAATCAACGAACCGGTTCCCTGCATCTCACTTTCCGGATCCGGCCAGTTTCTCCACCGTCTTTTCAAGCGCACTCAGCTTTTCCGCAAGCTCCGCGTTTTCCTTTTTCAGCCGTAAAAGTTCATCTTTTATGGGATCGGGGAGATGCACCTGGTCCAGCTCGTCCTGGGGAAGGGATACGTTGTCCCTCTTGACCACCCTGCCGGGCACACCCACCACC
>JAEEGL016138014.1_pt1 | contig 12799 bp, 11 predicted proteins | sample 9134231 | NCBI WGS metagenome assembly JAEEGL01 (sample SAMN16246548, study PRJNA631951) | gut metagenome | biome: gut microbiome; feature: rumen; material: fiber-attached | host: Bos | place: Iran: Karaj | collected 2018-10
GTTTTGAGATATGGAATTCCGTACAATGATACACCCTCGCGAGGGTGAGCATTTTATGCGCCATAGCGACAAGATGCTGCTCATGGGGTCATGCTTCAGCGACAACATCGGCGCGAAGCTTAAAGATGCGATGCTCAACGTTATAGTGAACCCTTTTGGCACTATTTTCAATCCGTTGAGTATAGCTGGTGGCGTGGATAAGATTATTGACAATGTCACGATTGCTGGTGCCGAATTGTTTATGAGTGGTGGCGTGTGGAATAGTTATGACTTCCATTCGCGATTCTCGATGGCAAATAAGGATGCCGCATTAAAGCGCATGAATGCGAGCATAAGCGAGGCTCACGAGCACCTGAAGGTGTGCAACACGCTGGTACTCACCTTAGGCACGGCTGTGGTGTATCGTCGTCGCGACACTGGCGAAGTGGTGACCAACTGCCACAAGGTGCCGCAACAGGAGTTCACACGTCGTTTGGCAAATGTCGAGGAGATTACAGAGGCGCTGACGCGAGCTGTGCAGCGCTTGCATGAGTTCAACCCGTCGCTGAGAATCCTATTCACTGTGAGCCCTATCCGCCACATAGCCGATGGTTTGGAAATGAACTCGTTGAGCAAAGCTGTATTGAGGGTTGCAATCAACAATGTGGTGCGTCAGTTTAAGGAATTTGTTCAGTATTTCCCTGCTTTTGAGATTGTTATGGATGACTTGAGAGACTACCGTTTCTACTCTGCCGACATGGTTCATCCCAGCGAGACGGCAATAGAGTATATTTGGCAGACTTTCCAGGCCACATATTTTGACGACCGCTCCACTCAGGCGATAGCCCGATGCGAGCGCGTGAGCAAGCGTCTCAAGCATCGCCCTATGAGCAACAACCCCGACGTGGTGGCACGCTTCAACGCCGACACTCAAGCCGTTATCGCCAATCTCAAGAAAGAATACCCTTATATTAATGCATAATTCATAATGCAAAATCTAGAATTTCTAGATTATCTAGAGCATCTAGAATTTCTAGCTCTAGAAAAAACTATTAACTATGAACTCTTAACTATGAACTAATATGAAATACTCCATTCAAGAAATAGCACAGGTGCTGGGCATTGAGACTAGCGAGTTGCGTGATAAGAAGGCCGAGGTGAGTCTGTTGCTCACCGATTCGCGGTCGTTGACCTATCCTGCCGAGACTCTGTTCTTTGCCTTGCCTACTAATAACGATGATGGGCACCGTTATGTGAAACATCTATATAACAAGGGCGTGAGGAATTTTGTCATTGAGTATAGCGGCAACATTGACATAAATGCCATGCGTGAGGCTAACTTCCTAAGGGTGGAGAGTTCGCTCGATGCAATGCAGGCTATCGCCACCTATCATCGTAAGCGATTCCGCATTCCCATCATCGGCATTACAGGCAGCCGTGGCAAGACCACCGTCAAGGAGTGGCTCTACCAGCTCATGAGCGAGGATTACCACATCGTGCGCTCACCACGCAGCTACAACTCGCAGATTGGCGTGCCGCTGTCGCTGTGGGATATCGATGACAATACCGATCTTGCTATCATCGAGGCTGGCATCTCTACTACAGGCGAGATGGCAAGATTGCAGGCTATGATTCGTCCCACTGTGGGTGTAATCACCAACATTGGCGATGAGCATAATGACGGCTTTGCCTCGATGCAGGAGAAAATTGAGGAGAAGGCAAAGATATTGACTAGCTGCGAAAGCATTGTGTATTGCGCCGACGACGAGTTGGTGTCAACTACTATTGACCCTATCCTCTATGTTGCCCAAGATATTGCATGGTCGCGCAAAGATGATAGCAAAACCTTGTTCATCAACAAGGTGGTAAAACGCAATAATCAAGCAAAGATGGAGTGTGTGCATGATGGTGACACCTTTGTACTCGACGTGCCGTTCTCGAGCGACCGTGATATAGAGAACGTAGCCACCTGCGTGTCGGTGCTGCTATACTTTGGCATGAGCCATAACACGATAGTGGAGCGTGTGAAACGACTGGCACCAGTGGGTACGCGCATCAACGTGATTGAGGGTGTGAATGAGTGCACAATCATTGCCGATGGATACACTAGCGACTACAACTCTTTGACCCCTGCTCTTGATTTTATGCTCCGCCGCTGCAACTCCCAGCAGCACACTACAGTAATCCTTAGTGACCTGTTGCCCGAGACGTTTGCCGATGATGAGCTTTACATCCGCGTGAGCGAACTGCTCAACAGCAAGGGCATCACTCGACTCATTGGCATAGGTCCCGACATGTGCCGTTACAGCAAGTATTTCAACTCGGGTAACGACTTGTTCTTTGAATCTACTGCAAGTTTCCTGGCTAGCATGTCGCAGGGCGATTTCGACAACGAGACTGTGCTAATTAAGGGCGCTTCAAGGTTTGAGTTCTTCCAGATTGTGGAGATGCTTGAAGTGCGACGACACCAGACAGTTGAGGAAATTGACCTTAACGCACTGGCTCATAACTTCAAGTTCTTTAAGTCAAAACTCAACTTCGGCACCAAGACCATCTCGATGGTCAAGGCTTCGGGTTATGGCACTGGTTCTTATGAGATTGCAAAGACATTGCAGGACTGCGGTTCTACCTATCTGGCAGTGGCAGTGCAGGATGAGGGTGTGGATTTGCGCAAGGCCGGCATCACTTTGCCCATTATTGTGCTTAACCCATCGACGGTGAACTATAAGGCAATGTTTGATCGTTACCTCGAGCCTGAGGTATATAGCATTCAAGAGGCTAAGCAACTTATTAAGGAGGGCAGGAAATATGGTGCCAAGAATTTCCCTGTTCACATCAAGATTGACAGTGGCATGCACCGCCTAGGATTTAGACTTGAGGAGATTCCCGAGCTTGTTGACTTGTTGCTTAGTCAGGATATCATTATCCCGATGAGCGTGTTCTCACACTTGAGTGTAGCCGATGAGCCCGAGCAAGACGAATACACCCACGCTCAGGTTGAATACTTCGAGGAGTGCGCTAGGCAGTTGCAGGCAAACTTCTCTCATCACATTATGAAGCACATCCTCAACACTACTGGCATTGTTCGCTTCCCCGACTACCAGATGGATATGGTGCGCATTGGGGTAGGGCTTTATGGCATCAAAACAATGAATGATGGTAGCGAGGATGCCATCTTGCCAGTGGCTGAACTAAGAGCTGTAGTGATATCTATTAAGAATTGGGAGGCTGGAACCACTATAGGCTATGGTCGCCGAGGTGTGCTTGAGCGTGACTCACGCATCGCAACAGTTTCGATAGGTTATGCCGACGGCATGGACCGCCACTTTGGCAACGGTGCTATCAAGGTTTGGGTGAACGGCACTCTTTGCCCCACTGTGGGCAACATCTGCATGGATGCCTGCATGATTGATGTCACCGATGCTCAATGCGAGATTGGTGACAAGGTGGAAATCTTCGGTAAGCATAATCCCATCGATCAGCTCAGCGACGCCCGCGGCACTATAGGCTATGAAATCCTAACAAGCATTTCACCAAGAGTGAAACGCGTCTATTTCCGCGAGTAAATTATTCCTGCAGTTAACAAAAAACGCTCAACTCAGCCAAACACATAAAAAGTGTGCAAGCTGAGTTAAGCGATGTTTCTCTAGATATGAACTAATTGGGAATGTCCCTGATTAGTTCACTTTTTAACAAATACTCGGTAGCCTTTAGCGTCGAGATTGAAGGTGCTTGAGGCGTTGAGTATTACATCGCTTTGGGTGGTGCCAGAGGCTATGGTGCTGCTGTCGAGCCACATGGCGTATTCTCCTGCAGCTATGCCGCTAATGGTTGCTGACGCATCGGTGTTGCCCAGGTTCATAAGCACTAGCACGGTGTTGTTACCGCTAGTTTTAGTGTAGGCCATAACGTTGCCGTTGCTGCTGGTAAGGAAGGTGGTGGCTGTGCCGTTGGCAAGCGCAGGTTGTGTGTGCCTTAATGCTACAAGGGTTGCTATGGTATTTTTCATCTTGGCATCGGTGGAGTTCCAGTTAATTTTAGTGTCGTGGAAGTAGTCAAGAATTTGGTCGTTGCCTACCTCTTGGCCGTTATATAGCAGCGGCATGCCATATATGGTGAAATAGAGTGTAGTGAAGGCATATTTGTTGGCGCCATACATCTTCTGGAGAGTCTTTCCGCCGTCGTTGTAGTTTAGGTCGTGGTTAGTGAGGTAGGTCATGCGGTCGAAGCTTTTTCCCTGACTCTCATTGATAAACGACTGGCAATATCCTTGCAGTGTGGTGGAGCTAGTGCCGTTGGGACCAAATCGCTCAAGTTTGCTGCCTTGGAAATTCCATGCGTAGTCATAGTCGAAGCCAACGTTCATCAATTTGTTGGCATCGTGCACAATATCGGCTTCGGCAACCATCGTAATGGTCTTGCCACCGGCATAGTTGCGGAGCATGGGAATTGTGCTTGCCCAGTAGCTGGCAGGGATGGAAGGACTCGATACATAATCGCAGCGGTAGCCGTCAACCCCCGCTTGGTCAATCCAGAAGCGCAGACAGTCGTTCATCGCTTCGCACAGCGCGGCATTGTTATAGTTGAGCTCATATACGTCGCCGTAGTTATTGGGGTGCACCATTTGTCCGTTTTGGGTTGTGTAATACTCTGGATGCTCGGTTACCCACACGGCATTAGTGGCGGTGTGGTTAGGCACCCAGTCGAGAATGACCTCCATACCGAGCTCGTGGGCGCGGTCAACTAGGTTTTTGAGTTGGGCGATAGAACCATAACTAGGATTGGTTGCTTTGAAATTGGTTGCAGCGTATGGGCTGTTGATGCCTCCGCCACGAGGATAGATAGGCATAAGCCACAAGATGTCGATGCCCAGACTACGCAGTTCGCCTAGTTTGGCTTGTGCTGCGGCAAAAGTTCCAGCACTGGTAAAACTGCCCACATTCATTTCATAAATGACGCGATGCTTGCTATTTAGAGCAGTGGTGTTAGTAACGTCGAGTGGTTGTGCCTCGCCAGGAGTTACTACGTCGCCCGTGGGTTGCGAACTGGCGTCGGCCACGGTATAGGAACCATCGGCTGATACTCTGATGAAGATGTCTTTGTTGTAACCGAAGTCCTGCATCAGATCATATTGCTTGCCGTTGTTATTGTTTAGAATCCAGTTGGTGCCGCTGGTGGTGTAATAGACCTTAGGCATCTCAAAAGTGTACCACAGTTCGTCATCAATGGTTTTGGTTGAAGTGTAGTGTTCTCCGGGCCAAGATGCGCTCACTGGAGCTGCATTTTTCCAGACATAGAAGTAATAGTCGCTCCATCCCAGTTCGCTATGCAGATACACTACGGGCGGTGGTGTGCCGTCATCGTCAACTACATAGCTGTAGCTGCCCGCCGAACCGCTAATGGTGAGGTAGATATCGTTCTCTCCCATAGTGTGGTCGCTCATGAGGTCGAGTTGGCGGTTAGTACCACCATTCACAGCGGCATAGTTGTTGGCTATATAGTTGAGGGCACGGCCATAGTATCCATCGCTCAAGTCAAAGCGGTAATAAGTCTTGCCGTCTTTCTCGGTTGTGCCACTATGGTGGATGCCAGGCCAACCGTTCAGCCCCTGATCGGGCCATGCATATAGTGCCATATCGCCCCAACTGGCGTTGTCGCAGATGTAAATCTTGCCGCGTTTGGGCTCAGGACTAATATTTCCAAGCAATATGTCATAGACAAAGGTGATATCTGCTGCTGTCACAACATTATCTCCATTCACATCAGCGTTAATGTTAGAAGAGTTGTTACTCCCAAGAAGTAAATCATAGATTGCTGTTATATCGGCTGCAGTCACTATGCCGTCGCCGTTTACATCGCCAAAAACTGCTGCCTTCATAGTTCCCAATGAAAGTAAAACAGCCAAAATTAAGAAAATCTTTTTCATGTTATAGAGTTTAATATGTAGTAATCGAGTAATCGACAAGTTGGACAATTAAGACAATTATAGATTGAATTTTCTCAAAAAGTCCGTAAAATTAAAAATAATTATTGTTTTATGCAAAATTGTTAATTTATATTAGTCACATTTTGATATTTGATAAATTATATTTATCTTTGCGAGTCTGTTTGATTATCAGATGGTTACCATTAATAAGATTTTGATTTTTTGTTTAACTGCATCGGCTCGCAAGAGAGGTGCGTAATATCCTTTAAAAACATGAAGAAATTTATTGCATTAATGTGCGTAGGAGCTATTGCTCTCGCTGGTATCAATGGTTTTGATGCTCAGGCAAAAAAGAAAAGAACTACAAAGAAGGTTGCTAAAACTGAGAAAGTAGCCCCAGTGAACAAGGCTGAGCAGGCTAAGCCCGAATGTCAAGGCAAAGAAGGTTGCGATAAGATGAAAGCCGATTGCCCGAAAATGAATAAGGTAGAAGGCAAAAAGCTCAATGGCTTAAAGAAGATGGATGCAAAAGACGTGAAGAAAGCTGACTGCATTGAGAAGAAAGCTGAGTTCGGCAAAAATGCTGAATGTGGCAAAAAAGCTGAATGCGACAAAAAAGCCGGAGAGTGCAAAGACATGAAAGCTGAGTGCGGCAAAGGCGAGTGCAAGAAAGATCACCAATGCGCTCACCAGTCACCATGTTGCAAAGAAGGTGCCTGCAAGAAAGACGGCAGCTGTGGCAAGGACAAATGCAAATATGACAACGAGAATTGCTGCAAATAAAATACTGCACATAATCTAAAAAAGGATGCTACTTCAATTGAAGTGGCATCTTTTTTATGTCGAGGAGTTCAATCGGCCAATTATACATCAAAGGCTGAAGTGATTTTACAGGTCCACGTTGATGCTTGTGGTGCGGAAGGAGAAGAGGTTGTTGCTGAGGCTGGGGTTGCTGGTGTTGAGTGAGTAGTTCTTTTGTGAGCGGGCTTTGATGATGGATACGGTAAATTGAATCTCCTTGCCATCGGGTGTGGTGGTGAAGGTCACTGGCTGGTTTTTCTCATTGAGAAGAGTGAGCGAGTCGATGCTTTGTGCGTCAACGTGTTGCATAATCTCATCAACGGAGACATGTACTATCACATTGGTGGTGTCGCTGTTGTGCTCGTTGGAGATAAGTATGTTTACGGTACTCTTGTTGGCACATGCTACAAACAGCATTGCCATAGTTGCCATTGTTGCTATAGTCACTATTATTTTCATTGGTGTTTCTCCTCTATGCTTTGGATTCCGTCGCGTCGCAAGCACACACGGTAGCGCTTGTACTCGCTTTTATCCTCATATTTGCATTGTATAATAAAATTCAGGTAGTAAGACTTGTCGCCATCGGTAAAGTGGTTGGCGGCGTCGCCTCTGTTCACGTAGAGCGGAACTGTGGGGTTGTCCATCTTGCGCATAAATCCTGCGAGGTTGAATCGCACGATGTTGTTGATGCCGTTAATAGGGTAGGCCGAGAGCTGATCCACGGCTTTGCGCTTGAGGTGAACGTACTTGCGGTACTGAATCACTTGCTCATCCACACCACGATTCACCACGAGCGGGTTTTTGCGGGCGCGCTTCTCGTTGACGTGGCGCGACACGTCTTGTGGCGACACGAAATCGAAACCTTCCTTCACTTTGCCAATATTGCGCAGCCCCACGCGTATGGTGATAAGGTAGTCGTAGAAACGGCTGCCGATGCCGTGGGCGAAGTAGTTACGTATCATGTCCTTGATGCGGTCTTTAAACATATAGCTTATCACCAGGGCAATGAAGAACGGCAGAGTGAAGTTTCCGTAAGTCTGCTGGAAGGCAAATGACACCACAGTGGCAAACACCATCGAGATTCCCGCCGCCACGCTGAATGCCACCTGCTCCAGAAATGCTGTGTTGCGGCGCTTGTGTGTGGGCAGATAGAGGTTGCTCTCGATGTATTTCTTGAGTTGGCTGGCGTGATATACAAACTGACGGTTGTCGTCAGGACTATTGGGCTCCACATCAAGATATTTGCGATTCTTGCGGTATTTGTGCTCGCTGTCGAGCATCTGAGTGAGCATCGACAACAGTGGCCCACTGTTTTTCTCGCGAGGGTTCAGGAGTTTGACGATTCGCCCCAAGTGCTGCTCAATGATATTGGAGATAAACTCGTCGCCAAAGTCATAATAGACCACTACTTGCTGCCCTTCGTCGCTATCAAGGAGGGTGGGGCGCAGTGAACGGTACATCTCAGCAACCGCTTTGGCCTGTTCCACAAGGTCGCAGGCAAGGCTGCGTTGCACCTCCTCGTTGCTCTGGCGGGCGATTCTGATATATGCGTCGCGCACGCTGCTCTTAACGATAGAAGCATACATCTTCACCTCGTTCTCAAACTCCTTTTTGTCGTTCACTGGATTCTCGCACGCCTGCTTGATGCGCGTGAAGGGCAGCGAATGCACGTCGGTGAGTTCGCGCAGCTCATAACGTGGTGTAATGAGCCGCAGGTAGGACAGTGTGTCGCAGTAGAAAGTGTCCTTGCTGTAGGTGTGACGATTCACATCAAGCCTCTCGGGGATGAAAATCCATGTGTTCATGTAGAAGTCATCGTAGGTCTTCCCGTCGTTTGGCAGGAAACCCACTTTGAATTCCAGAGTGTTGCTGTCATGTATTTTAGGCTTGATTTGAATCATTTTGAGCTTTTAGTTATCGGTTTTTAGTTGAGTTAGTTGCGTTGACAACGCAACATGCCAGACTTAGAAGAACACTCCGTCGGTATATCCAAACCACCTCAGCACTGTGTCGCCCCAGAAGATTATCATCAGCCAACTGATGAACATCATGGTGATACCAAACTTGAAGGTGTCGCTGATGCTGTACTGGTTGGTGGTGTAGAGTAGGGCAGCGGGTTTGCTGTTGAACGGCAGTACATACACATGGCCAACGAGCAGTGCCACGGGGAAGGCCAGGCTCATAATGGGGTAACCGTTGCTCTGCGCCACGCCAATGGCTATTGGCACGAATATGAGCGTGAGCATCGTCTTCGACTCAAAGATGAGCGAGAACAGCAGGATGCTTCCAGTGAGGATGAGATAAATCACCCAGAATGGTGTGTTGGCACCAATGCCAAGAGCACCAAAGAGGGCATTAATCATAGTGCCTGGCAGGCCGGTAGCCTCGAGGCCAGCACCCAGTGTATAGGCGCCCGCCGAGAAGAGCAGCAGATGCCAGGGGATATCCACATCGTTCCATTTCACTATGCCGATTTTGGGCAATAGCGCCACCACAGCACCCATAAAGGCTACTGCAGTCTGCCCTATGCCGTGATAATCGCCAGTAGCCCACAAAGCGAGCACTGTCACGAAGATGGCAACTGCTCTGTATTCCTGACCGCTCATCTTGCCTAGTTTGTGGAGTTCGTCGCGCAGTCGGTCCATTCCGCCTTCAATTTGCGGCACGCGTTCTTCCTTCTTGAGAGGGAAGAAAATTTTAGACCCCACAAACCAACCTATGAAGATAAGGATGATATTCATTGGGAAAGCTGCCATAAACCAGTTCTGGTAGCTGACAGAGCCAATGCCAAGCGCTCCACCAATGAGTGCGCCTGCAAGCAATGTGGCACCCGAGCCAGTGAGGAAAGAGTTTGCGCCCAGGTTAATTTGGAACAGGTTTTGAAGCACCAAGTTGCGGCCAAAGTTGTTGCGATGACCTTTGCTGGCGCCATAGATGGCTGCAACTACCATGAAGATGGGCAGCAGGATAGCGGCCTTAGCGGTAGTCGCCGAGATAAATGCCGATAGCACAATGTTGATGACGATAAAGCTCAGGATTATGCCATTTGTGCTCTTGCCGAACTTTATCACAAACCAGAGTGCGAAACGTTTAGCCACCTGCGTCTTGACAAGCATGCTTGCCAGGATGAACGACAGGATGTTAAGCCACATAACTGGGTGTCCCAGTTGGGCATAGGCCTCCTTGTCGCTCGTCACCCCGGTTAGCACTATCATCATTATGACAATGAGCGAGGTGAGGTAGTTGGGGATGGCCTCAGTAATCCACAGGATGATGGCGGCAGCAAATATTGCGAGCATTGCATAGTTGATGCGCAGGAAGTTGTCGTGGGTGTCGGCCGTGAGTTTGTCTTTCTCGGCCTGCGAGAGTTCATGCTTGGTCTCCTTGCCGCTCTTATCAACCACTACTGCGATTTTCTTCTCGGCCTTCTTGTGCATCTCCTCATAGCGCTTCACAGCACCATCGGCAAGCTCGGTGGTCTCCTTGTTGGTGTCGATTCTGTTTATAAACGGAATGTCGGCAAAGAAATATATAACCACAAAGACGAGGATAGCTAAAGGCCCGCCTATGCGCTGTAATATCTTCTCAAAGCCAGACTTCTGCATCTTGGGCAGCTTCTCGAGCTTGTAGTTATTCATGTCAAGAGGATCAAAATGTTCCTCATGTGTTATTGTTTCTTCCGCCATATCTTTAAGGTTTTTTGGAAAAAGTGTCCTCAAAAGAATTGTCCCTTTGAGGACACTGGGTTGCAAGTCTATTTATTATGGATTATTTCCAGTTCTTGTAGGGGTTCTTCATGAGCATGGAGTTGTAGTACTTCACGTCACCGGTAACCTCCTCGCCAAGCCAAGCTGGACGGTCGAAATCGGCATCTTCGCTAGGCAGCTCCACTTCGGCAACTGTAAGTCCTTCGTTGTCACCATAGAACTCATCCACTTCGAAGGTGCGCTCACCGGCTTTAACTAGGTAGCGTGTCTTGTCAATAACGCCAGGCTCGCAAATTTTGAGCAGTTCCATAACCTCGTCGGCGGGAATCTCTTTCTCCCACTCAAAGCGACTGGCGCCACTCTCGTTGCCGATGCCCTTTACGGTGATAAAGCCTTTCTCGCCTTTAACACGCACACGCACAGTGCGCTCGGGGACCGAACTCAGATAGCCCTGAATGATGCGTGTGGCCTTGAAAGCCTCATCTTTAAACTCACCACCTTTTACAAGGAATTTTCTTTCTATCTCTTGTGCCATAATAGTTATCAGTTTTCAGTTGTCAGATATCAGATTTCAGATTTAAGAAATCAGATATTAGACATTTGTTTTGAAATGATTAGTTTTGTTTTCTTAGACTCAATCGGTGTAAAGCACAATTAATTAGCAAGGGGTTTGTTAATCATGCCAATCACGCGCTTGATGGCCTGCAGGTAGTTGATGTTCTCAACGCCCTCGAGACCGCAGTCGGCGATGGTCTTCTTGATATCCTCAATCTCGGTGCTCTCGCTGTTGATGGTGCGGACCATGGCGCCGTTGATGTAAACCTCGCCAGTCTCGCAGATGGTGTCGTTAACCATGTAGCCATAACGTGCCTTCTCAACCTTAACTGCTTGCAGGTCGGGGTGCTCGTCAATCATCTGGAGGAACTCCTCGAGGGTGTAGGTCTCCTTGGTGAGCTCGGGCATGCCCTCTACCTTGAAGGCTGGGAACACTTCATCTTTAAGCACTTGTGCGCTGATTGGGAACTCACCCTTCATGAGTGGATTCCATTGCTCAAGGCCATCTACTGCTTGCACAAAGGTCTTGATATCCATCTTACCGTCGCGTATCTTGGTGTTGTTAACGTCGTTGGTGCGGCTCACGATATAAGTCTCGGTGCTGTGGCGCTCCCACACTTTTTCGGGCACTGGCACACTAAGGCGTGCCATGCGTTTGCCGGCTTCGCAGAAGCAGCGACCGAAGCTGCGGAACTCAAAACGTGGTTTAGAAATTTCACCAATTTTTAATTCTTCTTTTGCCATTTTTCTAGGATTTTATTGGGATTTACTTTTGCTTGTTTTGAAAAGGTTTGGCAGGCAAGTAATAAAACCTGCCAAACCTTAAGGTGTTTTATAGATAGATGTTTACTGTACTACAGTCAAGTCTTCTTCTCCCGCGTCGGGGTTCTTGGTGCCCTTAGAGCCAGGAGCAACCATAAACTTACCAGTACCATTTGGACAGCGGCTCCATGTCAGCTTGTTTTCGGTGTAAGGTAAACCATTGTAAGATGATCCATTGCCCCAACCTTCTTCACCTGCATCGCCACGCTGGAACTTTGTCACTAAGTTGCCATTGGGATCATAAACCTCCATAAGAACATTCTTCTTTGCCGAGAGACCTTTGGTCATTGGGCGAGGATTAGGTCCACTACCACCTTCGCCAAGAACCTTCTTAGCACCAGCAATTACGAAGTAACCTTGTCCCATGATAACTTCGCCATCTTCGCCAACCCAAACTTCATCGGCTTCATCCTTCTTGATTACAACTCCCTTGAGCTTGATTGGGTCATTGCCATTATTATAAAGCTCGAGATATTTATCGCCATCGCCACCGGCACCACAAACCTCGTTGATAACGAGCTTGGTGAAATCGCTGGGTTTGTCGCCCACGGTGTAGTCTTTCTCAACTTTGCTGGTGAAGCCAGCCTCGTTGGTGATGATTACAACGTACTTCACTTTGGTGCCATCGGGCTGAGCTGGAATGGTTGCAGTGTAAGTCTTGCCGTCGCCAGCCATGTCAACTGCGGTGTTTTCTCCATCAATTGTGTATTCTAAAACAGCTTTTTTTACAGATAACAAGCCTGATACCTTGGCGGTTACAACCACATCGTCAAACGAGGTGGGAGCTTCAGGGGCAATCGAAACAGCTTCGATGGTGTTAGGACCCTCATATACTTTATCTTCAACGCATGCTGTCATCGCAAGTGCAGCGATAATAAGCGCGAATGCTAATTTTATAGTTTTCATTGTCTTTTTATCTTTAAAGAGTTAAACAATAGATTAGAAGTTAACCTCTAAGCGAAGGCCTAACATACTGTAGTTCACACCGCCTTTGCCCTTGCCCTCTACA
>JAEEGL016258984.1_pt1 | contig 12799 bp, 13 predicted proteins | sample 9134231 | NCBI WGS metagenome assembly JAEEGL01 (sample SAMN16246548, study PRJNA631951) | gut metagenome | biome: gut microbiome; feature: rumen; material: fiber-attached | host: Bos | place: Iran: Karaj | collected 2018-10
AGCTTCAGACAATCTTGTCGTTCAAAGCTAATGATTTTGTCAAGTTGAAGGTTATTAACTTTCTGTCTACCGATATCCATCATACCTTCTGAAATGTCTGCACCAATTAGATGTTTGGGTTGAAGCATCCTGGCGGCAAGAATAGCAAAATCACCAGTTCCAGTAGCGATGTCAAGTATCGTTTGAGGCTTGTAAGGCTCCAATTGACGGATGGCCTTGCGACGCCACCCACGGTCAATATCCCATGAGAGACGATGGTTCAGACGGTCGTAGGTGGGGGCGATGTTGTCAAACATCTGCTCCACCTGCTCGGCCTTTGAACCGTTGTTGTAAGGGGTTATCGTCTCTTGCTGGTACATGGTTTATCTGGTTTTCAGATATTTGCTAACATTCTGCTCAATGCGGGCAGCGATGTTGTCATTGTCAGCGGCCTTCTCGAAGCGTTCGCCGATGATGTGTTCATAGAGTTCGATGTAGCGCTCGCTAACACTTTCGGCATATTCATCGGTAATCTCGGGCATGGTTTGCCCAGGCTCGTTCATAAAGTTATGTTCAATGAGCCACTGACGTACAAATTCTTTTGAAAGCTGGCGTTGAGGCTCGCCTTTTGCCAGTTTCTCCTCATAGCCGTCTGCATAGAAGTAGCGTGATGAGTCAGGAGTATGGATTTCATCGATGAGATATACTTTACCATCGCGCTTACCAAACTCATATTTCGTGTCAACAAGAATGAGTCCCTGTTTCTGAGCAATCATCTGACCACGTGCAAAAAGCTTGCGGGTATAGTTTTCCATCACCTTATAGTCCTCTTCCGACACAATACCCTGAGCGATAATCTCCTCTCGTGAGATATTCATATCGTGCCCTTCGTCTGCTTTAGTGGTAGGGGTAATAATGGGCTCCGGAAAACGCTCATTCTCTTTCATGCCTTCAGGAAGCTTAACACCGCAAAGCTCTCGGCAACCATTCTTATACTCACGCCATGCCGAACCTGTAAGGATGCTTCGAATGATCATCTCCACACGGAACCCTTCACATTTAAGACCAATTGTAACCATTGGGTCAGGAGTTGCTAGTTTCCAGTTGGGACAGATGTCATTTGTGGCATCCAAGAACTTGGCAGCAATCTGGTTGAGTACTTGACCTTTGTATGGAATGCCTTTAGGCAGAATAACGTCAAAGGCCGAAATGCGGTCTGTGGCTACCATGACCATCAAGTCATCATTGATGTTGTACACATCGCGTACCTTTCCGTGATACACACTTTTTTGTCCTTCAAAGTTGAAGTCAGTTCTTGTTAATGCTTTCATTTCCACTATTTTTGTTGTCGAATTTTTCATATGCGTTGACAATTTGGGTCACTAGTTTGTGACGCACAATGTCCTTGCGGTTCAGTTCCACAATCCCAATACCCTCAACGTCTTTCAGTATGTCGAGTGCTTCCACCAAACCACTTTTTTGTGAGTGAGGCAGGTCAATCTGTGTCATGTCACCGGTGATAATCATCTTTGTGTTCCAACCCATACGGGTCAGGAACATCCGGATCTGCTGGGGTGTCGTGTTCTGTGCTTCGTCGAGAATTACAACAGCATCACTCAATGTGCGACCGCGCATAAAGGCCAACGGGGCAATCTGGATGATGTGGCGCTCCATCATTTCCTGTAGTTTTACCTGAGGCAGCATGTCCTCCAAGGCATCATAGAGCGGCTGCAGGTATGGGTCAATTTTATCCTTCATGTCGCCAGGCAGAAATCCAAGTTTCTCACCGGCTTCTACAGCTGGGCGCGAAAGAATAATCTTTTTGGCAGTCTTCTCCTTTAATGCCTTGACAGCTAAGGCAATGGAAAGGTATGTCTTGCCAGTTCCGGCTGGACCTACAGCAAAGATCATGTCATTGCTTAAATAGGCGTCAATAAGTCGCTGCTGGTTCTCTGAGCGTGCTTTGATAGCACGTCCTGACATGGAGTAGCACACGACTCCGTCAGGAATCTCTTCGTTAGTGCGGCGCCCTTTGGTAATATCCAGAATGTCTTCCTCGTGTAAGGAATTGAACTTTAACACATGCTGACGCATACGTTCGGTGTTCTCCTCAAAGGCCGCCATCTGCTCTTCGTCGCCCAATACACGAATGACATTGTCACGGGCCACGATGCGTAGCTTGGGGTATAGCGCACGAATCATTTGTAGATGCTGATTCCCCTTGCCATAGAACACTACAGGATCGATATCCTCTAATACGATATGCTTCTCTATCACGTTCAGTGTTTCCTTTCCAATTATAAAAGATGGCGCAAAGGTACAAAAAAAATATGAATTACAATCTCAGATTCTCAATATTTTTTGTACCTTTGTAGCCGTTTATGAGATATAGTACGAATCAACAAGGGGAATATGACCATTTTGACGTTGACGAGGCGTCTCCACTTCTGGAGTTTCTACTCGGTCATGTGCAACAGAGCCGCTCGAAAATTAAGGCTACGTTGCAAGGACAGGGTGTAAAGGTCAACGGCAAGACGGTAACTCAGTTTGACTACTCCTTGCTACCAGGTATGAAGGTAGCTTTCTCGAAAACAAAACGTAATCAGCAGGTCTTTCGTAGTCGTTATGTACGTATTGTCTACGAAGACCGTTGGCTTATTGTAGTTGAGAAGATGCCGGGTATATTGTCAATGGCAGCTGGTCACTCTACGCTCAATGTTAAATCCATACTTGATGACTATTTCAAGAAGAGCCGTCAGAAGTGCACGGCTCATGTTGTACACCGTCTTGATCGTGACACGTCAGGATTGATGGTTTACGCCAAAGATATGGAAACTGAGCAAGTATTGGAACATAACTGGCATCAAATCGTCTATGACCGCCGTTATGTAGCCGTACTTTCGGGTGAGATGGAGCAGGATGATGGTACCATACAGAATTGGTTGAAGGACAATAAAGCTTATGTTACTTTTTCATCACCTGTTGACAATGGCGGTAAATTAGCTATCACCCACTTTCATGTTCTTGATCGTACTGCGGATCGCACATTGGCAGAGTTTAAGTTGGAGACAGGTCGTAAGAACCAAATCCGTGTTCATGCTGCCGATATGGGGCATCCTGTATGTGGTGATATAAAATATGGTAATGGCGATGATCCGTTGCATCGTCTGTGCTTACATGCATGGTTGCTTTGTTTTGAACATCCATGGACCCATCAGCCTATGGAGTTTGAGACACCAGTACCAGCTCAGTTTCGTCATCTATTCAAATAAAAGCTATGGAAATCTCGATTGATAGCAATATGACAATGTATCTTGCTATTTTGGCACTAATTATTATCGGTGTTTTGGTAGCTAAGAAAATAGCCTCATGTCTAGTCAAGACTGTAGTTACATTAGTCTTAGTGGCCATTGGTGTGGCCATCTACTGGTGTTATCTTAGATGAGCAATAGACCTATTGAAACACAGAGTCCGTAGATGAGCACGTTACGGGCTGTTTCTCCCAAGCAAATATTTAGTTCGCGTCCATGGTTGATGCAACGCATTTTATGCCAGGTTAGTATGTGAAGCAACAGATAAAAGAAGGGAAGTATAAAGGCAAGCACATGGTGATTTATCCAGAAAACCACTCCCATGAGCACTGCCCCTACACCCAGTGACAAGTATAGCCACTCTGACGCTTCAGCACCGATTTCGACCACCAATGTCTTTTTCCCATCGCGTCGGTCATTCTCTCGGTCACGATAGTTGTTGATAATGAGAAGTCCGTCAATGACAGCTCCACAGGCTAATGAAGCAATGAATACTTGCCACGTACAAGTATGGAGTTGGATATAATAGGTAATACATACAGGAACTACGCCAAAGAAGATGAAAACCAGCACATCGCCCATACCCACATACGATAGGTGGGTGGTATAGAGGAAGCAGAATAATACGCACACAATGCCTACTACAATCATTTCCATTCCGCCATAGGCTATTAGTGGCAGACCGATGAGACAGGCTAAGCATGTTGTCAGTGCAATAGCACGTTTCATGGATGTCAGTTTAACCCATCCCTGCGAGCAAGCCCTCAAAGGTCCGAGACGTGTGTCTTCCTGATCGTTTCCTCTCACGTAGTCGAAAAAGTCGTTGATGAAATTGGCATTAATCTGCATGATGAGCGCAAAGATTATACAAAGCATAGCCGCAGTCCAACTGAAGAGATCGGCGATGTATGTACGTGAGTCAACCCAAGCTAGTGTCAACCCAATCATCACAGGAACTGCTGCACCAGTCAGTGTCTTGGGACGCGCAGCCAATAACCATGCCTTGGGGGAATCTTGTCGGATATCTTGTTTGTTCATTGCTCTTCAATAAAAATACGGTTAAATAGTTCTCTCATGTGCATAGGCTCAACGATGAGTTTACGCAACTCATTGAGCTTGCGCTCATTTTCAGAACCTTGTATCCATAGACGTATGTAACCGTTGACAGAGTATTTTTCATCCATGTGTTGCATGAAACGTTGCCAATGACCTTCAACGTCGAGTTCAGGATAGTTTGCCATGCCGTACTGTATGGTGCGACGGATAACTGTTTCTGGGTCCATGTCACGGTCCGCTTCAGCAACAATCTTGCCATAAATACTTCTTGGCGCTCTTGATGCTGAGGCACGGTGGTCTTCTACAGCCTCTTTCATAATCATCAGTTGATCGGCTGTGAACCATCGTTTAAGTCGTGCGTCAGATATTAGGATTTTTCCGCTGGTTAGGTGATGGATGGCACGTGGACCACTAAGCCCTAAATCATGGTATGCAGCGATAGCGTAGACCATGTCTAGATCGGCGCCCGTCTTTTTTGCCAAGTCAAGTGACTGGCGAATTACTCGTGTGACATGCTCCATATTGTGAGCTTTGTCGAAGTTAGCGTATTGAGGCAATATTTGGGTCTCAATAAATTCAACCAAGTCGAGTGAGGGCGTCTGGATCATCATCTTTTAAACGTTATTATTTAATTATAGAAGTTCCATGACACGCCGAATCGCAAGATACGGGTATTGGTAGGGAAGTGTGGTGTTAAGAAGTATTCCTTGGTACCTGAGTTCGCATTGACATGGCTCATAGCCAAGAAGAAACGAGCACGTTTCAAGTGCATGTTGGCATATATGTCGACGAATGGGTACCCGCCAATCTTTAGTCGGCTGTCTGCATTTGTCTGGATGGCAAAGCTACTGAGTTGTGGTAGATAGTCAGGAGCTTCATATTTGGTAAAGTATGTCATGCAGCCACCAAGCTCAACGCTCAGTACACGGGCAATTTTGAACTTTAAATAGAGGTTTGTGAAGAGATTGAGAGCTGGCAGGGGTAGGATGGTTGGTGAGCTGGAGTTCTGATAGGTTACTATATTATCCCAGTTAAGTGGCCCAAGCGTGAAGTCTTGCTTGAGTTGTAGGGTCAGCACGTTGATGTTGGCAGCTTCCTGATATACGTCGGCTGTAAGTGCTTGACGTGTCTTTTCACTATAGGTATAGCTCATGCCGAAATAAGTATAGTTTTGTATCTCGTCAATGGCTACGCGTAGGCCAGTTCTCGTCTTGTCATATGAGAAGATTCCTTCCAAATGGGTGCGTGTCTCGGCACTGAGATTGTGTTCCCACCATAGATGCTTTGAATGGTAGTTTCTCATAAAATATCCAGGAGTCTTACGTGTAAAGTCTGCCTTTGCAGCCAGTCGTACGGTGTCGCCAAACAACGGGAAGTTAAGGTCGGTGCTGAAGTCGAGTTTCATAGAACCTGCATCTGTACCGGTTACACCGATTTCCGCACCGACATTGAAATGGAAGGTATGCCCCTGTGTCTTTGATAATCTTCCCCCCACAGTAAAGTCGTATTCTGATGCCGACTCCAAGTGATATGCTGTGGCGCCCGTTTCTAAGAATGGCATCTGATAGTTACGTTGTTCGTAGGAGATAAATCCTTTTAGACCGGCTTTCATATATTTGTTGAACCCCTCAAGCAGTGCTATTGCAAAGGTGTTCTTAATTGTCGTCATGTTGTATTTGTCGTATATTCTGACACCAGAACTTCCTCCTTCGTAATCCAAGTCGTAATACGTGTAAGCGTAGTAATTGTCAGGTGTGGCATAGGCCTGATAGATACGGTCGTAGTTGCTGACGTCGAGAGTATGGATGAAACTAGTGACAGGTACATACTCACGTTTCATATTAGCCTCTAGGCTGTCTTTTTGGTGTGTGACTGCCAATAGACTGTCTAGCGACTCACCTGATCCAACCTTTACGCGTGTGGTATCAGAGGCCTGTGGCTGTTCCTTGGAAGGCTCTTTACCCATAATCTTCGCATCTGTTGGACGACCGGTTGGAGCATTCTCCTTAGTTTTTTTGTCGTTTTGAGTCAATGACTCGTCTCTGTTGCCTTTCCCTTCCCGAGCTTCGCGAGCTGCTTTTTGTTTGGCTGATGCTGCAGCAAACTGACGTGCTTTAATCTCTTCGTCCGTCATCTTTACTTTGCGGTAGAAACCGATGTTGTAGCGGTGGGTCAGAAATAAGTGTTGAGATTTGTTACGGTTCCAGTTCTGTGAAAGCACAGTAGGTATTTCATTCTCCATATATTGCTCGGTGAACAATTCTGGATGGGTGATATAGTTGTCATTGGTAATACCACCATTTTCGTTAGTCTTGTGCTGATATGCCGATCCTATGACGTGCATCTGGTAGCGGTCTCCGCGATATGAAGCAAATAGCATGCTGCGGAAGTGTGATACGTTCTGATTCTGGTAGTAACCGCGTGCGTAGAAATAATCGAGGTCAAAACCAAAACCAAGCCGTTTGTTGACATTCACGGCAAATTTCGCATCAATATGGTCTTCTCCATTTTGCTGGTCTCCGCAGTTGTCATAACTGATATTCGTATAAGGTGACAGCGTATTCAGAAAGAGAAAGTCCTCTGGCTCTTTACGCATGTAGTCATAGCCGTCGATGAAATGGAAATCGCTGGCCGATCTGCGGTTGATGAAGATGCGGCTAAGGCGTGTGGTGTAGTTACTGCCTATGGAGTTGTATTCTCCATAGACGCCCGTATTGTAGATGGTGTTCTGGTAGAGGTGGGGCATCGTGTCAAGCTCTACTGGCGTGATATCGCCCAGCAGACGGTCTACCTTCCAAGCCCACACACCCTTGGGCACTTCTTTGTTACTGCCTAGAGAGTCACGTTTGTTTGGGTTGAAGTTGCTGCTGTTTTCATTACGTTGAGTAATATTGCCGTTGGCATCCATCTCTTTAAAGGTTTGAGCCTGCATGGCAATCATGCAGGCTGTCAGCAAGTATAGGATGAAGCAGAATCTTCTCATGTTGACTTAATCATTCTCAAACCCGACTCAATGAATTTTATAATTATCGAGGCGAGGATAATATAGGTTCCAGTCTCTCGGTTGCCTATATAATATATGTACATTCCTATGGCAGCACCAATAATAAAGATGAGGTTCAGCCAGTTGCGAATCACTTTAAGGCTCATTGAAGGAGACTTTTGAATTTGTTGAAAATAAAGTCCTTACGATCAATTGTTTTGCGACGAAACTTACCTGATACAGGCAGGACTTTGGTTCCTTTTTTGTTGAGGGCGACTTTGTCGGTGATCCATTCTTCAGCACTGAGATGCTGGGGTTTCCGTTCTTCTTCATACAAATAGCGTATACGCCCCATCTTCAACGTCAGTTTGCCATCCTTACATTGTGCCTGTAGACCATAGTATAGGCGGGTACGATCAAGTGCCAAGGATGTAGATTTGAAAACCAGCCATTCCTCAAAGGCGGCAGCCACTAGATTCTTCTCAGTATCTTCAGTAATCAGACGGCTCTGAATCTGGTTTTTCTCACTAATCATCTTTTGCAGATATTGCTTAGCAATGGCATAGATGTCCGCAGCACTTTTGCCAGGTGCCTCAATGGTGGTCGTAAATACGACACGACCATCTTCCTCTGTTACGGCACCTTTTAGGTACTTCGCATTAGGGTCTTCTTTCTCTTGTACGGGAACCTCCTCTACTTCAGGTCTCTCCCACGTGTTGTCCTGTGCCAGCATGTTTAGCGGCAGCAAAGCAACGAGGGCTATAATAACTTTTTTCTTCATGTCTTAGTGCTCTGTATTGTTTAGAAGTACAAAGGTACGGCTTTTTTCTGAAACAGCCAACTTTTTTTTCATAAAACTTGTTACTGAGTGGTGGGATGACCAGTCTTGTGGCTATCAAGTCTATTTCAACTCCAGCTCTTTTTGAAGGCGCAGCATCTCGTCACGATACTGGGCAGCTTGGAGGAAATCGAGCTTTTTGGCAGCCTCCTTCATGAGACGAGTAGTTTCTTGAATGCTCTTCTCCAGTTGCTGACGTGTCATTTGCTCTATGATAGGATCTGCTGCAAAAGCTATCGCCGGTCCGCCAGTGAATGTTGAACGCTGTAGTTCTTTAGCGTCTGGTGTGTCACCTCCGATAAGAGAGGCTGTTAGCGTCTTCTTGATTTGTGTGGGCGTGATTCCATGTTCTTCATTGTATTTCAGCTGCTTACTGCGACGGCGCAGGGTTTCATCGATTGTTAGTTGCATGGATGCCGTGATGTTGTCAGCGTACATGATAACTTTACCATTGACATTACGTGCAGCACGCCCAGCTGTCTGTGTGAGGCTGCGGTGTGAACGAAGGAATCCCTCCTTGTCGGCATCTAATATGGCAACAAGTGATACTTCGGGCAGGTCAAGACCTTCGCGCAGCAAGTTGACTCCGACGAGTACGTCATAGGTGCCATTGCGCAGGTTCTCCAGAATTCTTATACGGTCGAGGGTAGTGACCTCGCTATGGATATAGGCAGTTTGGATGCTGTGGTTGAGTAGGTATTCGCTCAGTTCTTCAGCCATGCGCTTGGTGAGTGTCGTTACCAGTATGCGCTCTTTTCGTACTATGCGCTGCTGTATCTCGTCCATCAGGTCGTCAATCTGGTTTTCGGTAGGACGTACTTCGATTTCTGGGTCTAGCAGACCTGTGGGGCGGATGAGTTGTTCGACAACAATACCCTCGGCCTCATTGAGTTCGTAATCCGCAGGCGTGGCAGATACATAGATGACCTGATGAGTCATTGCCTTGAACTCGTCAAAGGTAAGCGGACGGTTATCAAAGGCAGCAGGCAATCGGAAACCGTATTCTACAAGGTTTGTTTTGCGTGCACGGTCACCACCATACATGGCACCAATTTGAGGTACACTGACATGGCTTTCATCAATAACCATCAGAAAATTCTCAGGGAAAAAGTCGAGCAGGCAGTAGGGACGTTCTCCCGCCTTGCGACCATCAAAGTAACGCGAGTAGTTCTCAATACCTGAGCAATGTCCCAATTCTTTTATCATCTCCATATCATACTCCACACGTTCTTTGATGCGCTGGGCTTTAATGCCGTCACCCATTTCTTCAAAAAAAGCGACTTGCTTTACAAGGTCATCTTGAATCTGACGGATAGCGATATTGGTCTGTTCCTGTGTGGTTGTGAAAAGGTTCGCGGGATAAAGTTTGTACTCCTCGAAATGGGCCAGACGAAGCATGGTCGTGCTATCCATTTCCTCAATGCTGTCAATCTCGTCATCCCAGAATGTGATGCGAAGAATGACCTCACTATATGCCATCGCGATGTCAATAGTGTCGCCCTTGACTCGAAAGCATCCACGTTTGAGCTCTATGTCGTTCCGGACATATAGAGCGGAAACTAATTTTCTTAACAAAGTGTTGCGGTCAAGAATTTGGCCGCGATGTATCTCTATGATATTTTCGTTAAGAGCCATGGGACTTCCCATTCCATAGATACATGATACAGATGATACAACGATGACGTCTTTTCTACCTGACATCAAAGCGCTTACGGCGCTTAGCCTTAGTCTGTCAATTTCTTCATTGATGGCCAAATCCTTCTCAATATAGGTGTCGGTGGTGGGTAGGTATGCCTCTGGTTGGTAGTAGTCGTAATAGCTGACATAATATTCTACCGCATTATCTGGAAAGAAACCCCGCATCTCTTCGTATAATTGGGCTGCTAGCGTCTTGTTATGTGAGAGAATGAGAGTAGGCATGCCCACATTTGCTATGACATTGGCCACCGTGAATGTCTTCCCGGAACCTGTAACGCCAAGCAATACTTGTGCTTTATCACCTCGAAGTATACCATCTGTGAGTTGACGGATGGCTTCGGGTTGGTCACCTGTTGGTTTGTACTTTGAAGAGAGCTGATAGTCCATATTTCATGCAAAATTACGAAATAATTCCTAATTCGTAGCCTTGATTCCTAATTTTTATCAAAAAACTTTGTTTTTCTCACTGGAAATGCGTAATTTTGCACGTCAAATTTCAAACAAGCATGAAGAAGAATATTTTTGTTGTACTTTTGGGGGCCATTCTATTATCAAGTTGCTCCAACGAGTTCAATGCCATATATAAGTCGCGCAACACATCCTATAAATACGAGTGTGCAAAGCAGTATTTTGCTTTAGGTAAGTTTGAGTATGCTGCTACACTTTTGCAGGATGTAGTGATGGTACAGAAAGGTCGTACGGCTGCTCAGGAGAGCCTTTATATGCTGGCATTGTCTCAGTATAACAATCGAGACTATGAGGCAGCTAGCGCTACATTCAAGAAATACTTCAGCACCTATCCTAAAGGCGATTATGCTGAACAGGCTTGTTTCTATATCGGTCAGTCGCTTTATGAGAGTGTCCCAGAACCTCGTCTTGATCAGACACCGACAGTGGGTGCTATTAGCGCATATCAGAACTTTCTTGACTATTTTCCGGATTCTTCTTTGCGTGAGACTGCCCAGAAACGTCTCTTTGTATTGCAGGATAATTTAGTTCAGAAAGAGTATCTCTCTGCAAAGCTTTATTACAATCTTGGAGGCTATTTTGGCAATATCAACGCTAATACTGAGTCAAATTACGAGGCATGTATCATAACTGCGCAGAATGCCCTAAAGACATATCCATATACTTCTAAGCGTGAAGACTTTTCCATTTTGATTATGAAGAGCAAGTACTATTTGGCTAAGAATAGTTCTGAAGAGAAGAAGGTCGAGCGTTATCGTGATGCTGAGGACGAGTGTTATGGTTTCCTTAATGAGTTCCCCGAGTCTAAGGAATGCAAGACAGCTCAGGAGTATATTGAAAAATGTAAGGTAATAACAAAAGATTAATTATTAAATATGGATTACAAGAAATCAAAAGCACCGGTAAATACCGTGACCCGTAACATCATGGATCTGTGTCAGGATACTGGCAATATCTATGAGAGTGTGGCAATCATTTCAAAGCGCGCCAATCAAATCAGTCTCCAAATTAAAGAGGATTTGTCAAAAAAGCTGGCAGAGTTTGCTTCTTATAACGATTCTTTGGAAGAAGTGTTTGAGAATCGTGAGCAGATTGAGATATCTCGTTACTACGAAAAGCTCCCAAAGCCTTCATTGTTGGCTACACAGGAGTTTGTAGAAAATAAGGTATACTGGCGTGATCCTGCTCGTGAGCAGGCTGTCAACGAGGATCGTTTGTAAGCCATGATTCAGCGCAAGCAAACATTGTTTCTGCTGATTGCCGTCATTTTGGGCATGGTGCATTTTCAGTCGTGGGTACTGTTTGGTATGCAGATTTTGGCATCAGCTCTTAGCCTGATAGCCATCTTCCTGTATAAGCGTCGTCCTCTGCAAGCCAACCTCTGTCTTGTGGTCATGCTGGTCAACTTTCTTTGGTATGTGGCATTGGCTGTGCTTATCAATATGGGAAAGGCTGCTGAAACACTGCCCATGACAGCTTGCTTTCCTATTATTGCTGCTATCTTCTGCCTGTTGGCACGTAGAGGTATTCTTGCTGATGAGCGATTGGTGAGAGCCGCTGACAGACTACGATAAGTTAACATGGAAAGAAAAAATAATGGATGCTCAAAAATGGGCATCCATTATTTATGTATGATGAGGCCGATTACTTCTGTGCTTTGAGTGCGGCAATTGACTCGCGCAATGCGGCAATTTTCTCCTCAGAGTCACTCTGCTTCTTACGCTCCATAGCTACTACTGCTTCAGGGGCATTGGCAACGAAACGCTCGTTAGAGAGTTTCTTCAAAACACCCTGCAAGAAGCCTTCGAGGTGTTTCAGCTGAGCTTCCATCTTCTCGATTTCGGCATCAACGTCAATCATGTTGCCCAGAGGTACAGCAAACTCGTCAGTACCAATCATAAAGGCACTGGCGGTTGCGTCCTTCTCAGCGACCACCTCGATGCAGCTCAGGTTGGCCATCTTGCTGATGACGGCATTAAAGGCCTCGTAGCGGTTCTGACCAACAGTCTGCAATGGGAGTTGTTCCTTGGGGGCAATGTTCTTGGAACTGCGAACCATACGAACGGCAGAGACAATCTGCTTAACGCTCTCAATCTGTGCGGCGAGTTCGTCGTCAGCGGCTGTAGGAGCGGGGAGATGCAGGCTGACACGCATGATGCTCTCACCTTCCTTGCGGTCGTAGAGGTGCTGCCACAGCTCCTCAGTGATAAATGGCATGAAGGGGTGCAGCATCATGAGCAATTGTTCGAAGAACTCCAACGTCTTGTCGTAAGTCTGCTGGTCGATAGGCTGTGCCTCGCCATTAACGTAAGCAGGCTTCACCATCTCCAAATACCAGCTGGAGAACTCATCCCAGAAGAGTTTATAGACAGCCATTAGAGCCTCAGAGATACGATACTTCTTGAAGAGGTCGTCAATCTCGGCATTGGTCTGCTTCAGCTTGGCCTCAAACCAAGCGGTGGCAAT
>JAEEGL016525384.1_pt1 | contig 12799 bp, 9 predicted proteins | sample 9134231 | NCBI WGS metagenome assembly JAEEGL01 (sample SAMN16246548, study PRJNA631951) | gut metagenome | biome: gut microbiome; feature: rumen; material: fiber-attached | host: Bos | place: Iran: Karaj | collected 2018-10
CTATGGTACACATAGTAATGAGGCCAATAGAATCAATCGTAAATTCTGGTACGACAAAGAAAAAGCCACCGACACATATGTCAAAGGTTTACAAACTTACTTACAAGCCAACTGGACAACATATGTCCCACCAGTGCCTGTGGAAACTGGTAAATTAACTGTAATGGTTTATTCCGTTTTCGTCAGTGAGACTCGTCTCAATGAAATGAAGACTGGCTTCCAATCCTACTTAACCGCACACAGTGTTACCATTGATAATTTAGTGTTCGTTCACGAAACCACTACCAGCACCATTCCAACCTTTATGGACAAGGTTGCTGAATATGATGCAGCTCACGCTGATGCCCCAGTTGATGCTTTATTAGGTCTAAAGACCAACTCCGCAATTACCGCTGCTGGATTCGTCAATGATGGTACTGCTTATAACTATGGTGATAAAGATGGCGATCCAGATGCTAACGCTGATCGTAGATTCTGGTATAAAGAATTAACAACTGAAGTTGCCGCTTTACAATCCTACTTAAGAGAAAGTTGGGTTCCTGCTCCAGATCCAGAATATTATTTAATGGGTGAAATGAATAGTTGGAACACCGCTGATGAAACATATCATTTTGCGAAAGTTGACGATAACACATACACATTAGCGAACTTCCAAGCCACTGCCGGTTTAGCCGTCAGAGTGTATTGCCCACAAACAACTGAATGGTTCAGAAATGCTACTACACCAGCCGATTGTGGTTACACCATTGGTGACGCTCCAGATTATAACGTGATTATTACCGCTGCTGGTAAATACACCGTCACATTCAAAGTGACAGATGCAGATAACAACCACATCTCTTTAGAAGCACAAACTCTTCCAGTGTTTAGAATTGCTTTCTATAACAAATTCATTAGTGACGCTAATATCACATCATTAAAGAATGGTATTGAAGCAGCATTCACAGCCGCTTCTTTAGAAGTTCAATTCGCCTATACCGAATTAGGAACTGGTAACTACACCAATGCTACATCTGCCGTTGTTTCTGGCACACAAGTTGTCTTAGGCTACAATAATAGCTCTAATGCTTCTAACGCTTTAACACCTCTTGGTTATGAAGCCTATAGTGCACAAGCCTATACCTATGGTACAGACACCGCTAGATTACTCTGGGGCTTAACCTCTGCTAAAACATCTCCAGAAGTCGTCGCAGTTTACAATTACTTAGAAGCTAACTGGAAATAGTTAATCATCTATCAATAACAGGTCACTTCGGTGGCCTGTTTTTTTATATATAAAAAGCCCCACCCCTGGGGATAAGGCATTTCATTAAATGTTTATTTATTAGATTTGGTTAAGACCAGATTTAATCGCCGCTTTTGCTACTTCTTTAGCGACAGTGTCGTGTGCTTTTTGGTCATAAGCGAATGGAAGAATGTGATCAACACTTAATTCTTCTTCACTGACACATTCTGCGATACCTTTCGCTGCCGCAATCATCATATCGACATTAACATCTCTTGCTCTCACATCCAAAGCCCCTCTAAATAGGCCAGGGAAGACAAGAACATTATTGATTTGATTTGGATATTGGCTTGAGCCAGTTCCAACGATATACGCGCCCGATTGCTTTGCGAGTTCAGGATTAATTTCTGGAATTGGATTCGCACAAGGAAACATAATCGGTTTATCGTTCATCGCTTTCACCATTTCTGGTGTGACACAGTTACCGACAGAAACACCAATAAAGACATCTGCGCCTTTCATTGCATCAAGCAATGTTCCGGTTTTTAGTTTTTCGTTTGTTAATTTTGCTAATTCTTGTTGTGCGGGATTAAATCTTTCATCCCCTCTCACTAAGATACCAATACGGTCGACAACGACAAGGTGTTTTACACCTAACACTAATAAGAATTTGCTAATTCCGATACCAGCAGCGCCTGCGCCATTAACCACCACTTCCACTTCATCAATCTTTTTATTCACAAGTTTTAAAGCGTTTATTAAGGCAGCGGCAATAACAATTGCTGTACCATGTTGATCATCATGGAAAACAGGGATATTTAGTTCTTTCTTTAATCTAGTTTCAATTTCAAAACAACGGGGTGCGGAAATATCTTCTAAATTAATCCCACCGAAGGAACCAGATATTAACTTAATTGTGTTAATGATTTCCTCAACATCTTTGCTTTTGATACAAATTGGGAAAGCATCGACACCACCAAAGGCTTTAAATAACGCGCATTTACCTTCCATAACCGGCATACCGGCTTCAGGACCGATATCACCTAAACCTAATACCGCCGTGCCATCAGTGATGACAGGGACAGTATTCCATCTTCTAGTTAGTTCAAAACTTTGATTGATATCATCATGAATTGCTAGACAACTAGAAGCCACGCCCGGTGTATAGGCAAGCATAAGTTCTTCTTTAGAAGATACAGGCGCACGAACAACAGTTTCGATTTTGCCTTTCCATTCACGATGTTTTTGTAATGATTCTTTTGCAATATCCATAATTGATATTTCCTTTCTTTACATAGGAATATAGGCTACTGAGGCTGATAAGCTCATCATAATGAATAACAAGCACACAAGTAATGAACCTAAGTAGACATTATTAGTCTTTTTATAAATAAATCTATTAAGTATTGGTAAGATAGCCATTAAAGGAATTAAGGCAAATACCATATTGATATAAAGCCAAACTTCTTGAGGTGGATTACCACGATAGCCATAGAACACTTCACCATTAATGAAGAAGTTAGAATAGTTAACCACTAACATAAAGACTAATCCGATTGAGTTAGCGATCGCACTGACAAGATAGACTTGCCATTCTTTTAATCCTTCTCTAGCGATAGAGCCATTCACTCTTATCGCATTGGATAAATAGAAGATATAGAAGAGAGGGAAATACATTAACCAGACAACGATAAATCTCTTTTGTAGAGGGGCGGCACTGATTAACATAAATCTAAAGTCCTGATGGAATAACGTATAGCTTAGTGAAACTAAACCAAAGAAAGCACCAAATAGAACTGCGGTAAATCCTAATCCAATCAATAAGCTCTTCCAATTCACTTTCATAACGTTGAATTTAGAGAAATCATAATGGGGTTGTCTCTTTTGTGCTTTCGCACCGATTAATTCAATTAAGTTTTCAATTAATGTGGTGCCAAAGAAGATGACTAGACCAATTAAACCATTTACAACCGCCCAAAGCATAACTGCGTTCATCATTCTCGCAGGGAAATAATATGTATATATGTTATTCGCCGCATCTTTAAAGAGATCCATCGACCATCTCGCTAAAGGAATAAAGTCTAAACAAGCGATAATCGCACTCAATACCATCGAACCCCAGAATATTGCTTTACTCGCAAAACTACCTTTCTTAGGAACTAATGTTTTCACTGGTTGTGGCAATTCATCATCAGGGAGATCTAATTCGATAGTTGCCTCTTCCGCTTTTTCTTTCTTTTCACTCTTAAGATGTAAGACGGGAACATAAGTTAAAACTGTTAATAAGGAAATAACAAATGTAAACGCGGATACAAGTGCGACACCATTAAGAAATTCTTTACCAAACCAAACTTGCGAAGAATCTTTAATCTTTGTGTCAAATCCTAAAGTTTCATGGAAGAAAGAAATGGTGTTTTTAATAGATGGAACATCATACATTTGGAAAGCATGATTGGTCTTTTCTCTATGAAGCATACGATATGTGCCATTAGACATATCACCATAAGCGGTATCATATTTTAAATCATTCAAATCAATAGGGTCTTTTTCCACACCACTAACTTCATTCACAAATCGTAAATTAATGACTTCTAAGGCTGTTGCGGCGGTCCGATAACGATAGGCACCTTCATCATAATAAGAATAGGAATTTACAGCATTACAGTGGAGTTTTGCGTAGTTATTTGCAGCAGAAGCCTTAATATAACCAGAAATATATAATGCTTTAATTACAGATTCGTTATAGTTCTTTCCAGCGAAATATGTCGCTGTGGTTACGACGTTTCCGCCACCCGCACTATGGCCAATCGCGCCGATTCTATTTCTATCCACAAATGGGAACATTTCTTCATTGGAATAGACATAGTGAACAAGATATTCTAAGCCGTTTGCACCGACTGTGGATAAAAGCATTTCGCCTTCATAATAACCAGCGGCGGTTGTCGCGCCTTGACAACCTGGATCAAGAATAAAACAAACCGCACCACGTCTTGAGTATTCAACAGCATATTGTGCCATTGTGGCTTTAGTTCTTGTAAAGCCAGGCATAATAAAGACGGTTGGTAATTTATTTTCTGCGGTAGCGTTCTTTGGCCTATACATTGTGTATGACCAAGAGGCTTTATCACTAGCAATATTTAATGGTTCTTCTTTATTAATAGGTTTTGCTAAATATTGATTTGCGTTAGCTTGCGTTAATACGTGATCAGTAATTTCTACTTTAAAACCGTTGCTCGCAATGATTTGGGCAGAGAAACTAGCAGCGAAAACCATAAATAAGGAAATAACCGCTGTAAAGAAAGCCGCTCTTTTATAAATGGGTTTTTTAACTTCCTCTTTAAGAGGTTCTTCTTTAATGGGAGTTTCTTCAAGTTGCGCTTTTGTCACAAATAACACAATATTGAGCGCCAAAGAAACTGGGGAAACAATAGAAAAGATTAAAACTAATAATCTATGAATCTTATTGTCTTTCTTAAATACTGGGAAGGCTAGTCCATCAAACATTGCGATACAAGCAAGGGCGAGGAATAACCAATATATTGGATTTGATAAGGAAAAGAAAACTGCGGCAAAGAAGAAATAGATGAAGGAAGCGACGTACATCAAAACTTTGCTAATTAAATATAATATCTTTTTCATAACTATTTGCCCGCAAAGAAGTCAGTCACTTCTTTTGACTTAGCCCACGCGTAAATCGCATTCGTGGATTCGCGTTCATTTAATTTATAGATGTATCTATCAGTAACACCTTTAATAGGAATAAAGTTCCTAGTAACATATTCCACACCACCTTGGCTTTTAAGGTTTGCACCAGCACCCAAGAAGATATCAACATCGCCATCAATCATAATGTTTCCACCAATAGTAGCGACATCACCAAGATATTCTCTAACTTCGATTTCTTCAGGATCAATTTTTGTTTCAGAAATGCTATCAATATAATTTCTGAGTTTAGTCTCGAATTGTTCCATGATGTCTCTATCTAGTCCACTAGTGTTGGTTTTTCCATACCAACCAAAAACAATATATTGGGTTGGATAGTCTTCAGGTGCTACATAAGTAGCAGTTAAGGTAACCACACCATTAACAGCGTACTGTTTAACATCGTTATATCTCACAAGACCTTTGCTAGGATAAAAATCTTTTTTCTTGGAGACGCCTTTTTCAAATTCTTTGACACCATAACCGAGGAATTGTTTGTTAGGTACCATTACATTGTTTTGGGGCAGAATAGCCGAGTTATAAATATTCACTTTGCTATGATACACTTCTTCATAAACCCAACCACTTTCTTCGGCGGCGGGATTAGAGATGTTTCTCACGACAACATCAATATATTTGTCAAACTTAAAAGAAGAACAAGAAGTTGTCAGTAAACCAATAGTGAATAGTAGCGGCATTAAAAGTCGTTTGCGTTTCATACTATTTACCGTTTTTCCTTTATAGTTATATAGTAATACGAATTATTAAATATAAAAAATATATATAAAACATATTGCTTATATCAAAAAAGTATGGATAAATTAAAGTATGGATTTTGATAATTATCGGACATTCTACTATGTAGGCAAATACAAAAGCGCTACGTTAGCAGCCAAAGAACTTTTCACCAGCCAACCCGCAGTAACAAGAACAATTAAAAAACTAGAAAGTGAACTGGGTTGTCGTTTATTTGTCCGTTCTAAAAAGGGAATGGAATTCACTTTAGAAGGAGAAACCTTATTTCAATATGTTTCCGCTTCTATTAATCAATTAGAAAAAGGCGAAGCGGAAGTTAGAAAGAACACAAATGAATCAGAGGGAAGGGTGGTTATCGGTGCTACCGTAACTGCTTTAGATGAGTTTCTCTTTCAATTTTTAGATATCTTTCATAAGAACCATCCAAATGTAAAATTTAAAATATATACCCAATCCACTGATTCCACGATTGAGAAACTACGTTCAGGACAAATTGATGTTGCGTTAGTGACATCCCCATTCTCCACTTTTGATGATGTGGAATATACAAAGATTAAAGAATTCGAGAATGTGTTAATTGCTGGAACACAATATGAATATTTGAATAAAAAAGATCCCATCTCCTTTGGAGAGTTAAAAAATTTTCCTTTTGTGGCGATGTCCAGCCACACTCAATTAAGACAATATACTGATGCATTATTCCATCAACACAATATGGCAATCAGTCCACAAATCGAAGTTGACTCTGCTGATGTTTTAGTTCCTTTTGTGCAAAATGGTTTAGGCTTGTCTATCGTACCACTATCACTTGCGAGTCGTTCCATTGAAAAGGGCAAAGTAATAAAAATTAACACCAAAGAAAAAATACCAAATAGAAGTGTCTATATGGTATCTAGTCGTGTGTTTCCAAAAAGTGGAGCCACAAAATTATTTAAAAAAGAAGTCGTTGCAACTACAAAAAGTTGATGTCCCAATGCGGACATTTTCTTTTTATAAAAAATTCCACCCATATGTTTGAGCGGAATCAGTTAATTATCTTAGTGGTCTATAACACTGCTCTTTTAAAAACTTCACGATTTCTTCTTTTTCATCAGTCTCGTAATAATGAATTAATAGTTTTTTGTATTCACTAACTTTTTCGCTAGGGATGACAATTAATCCAGCAGCGTTTTTAATCAAAATATGATTAGCAAAAATAACCGCTGTTCGTTTATTACCATCTAAGAACAATTGTTTCTTCTTTATATAAAGCAAGGCTTCAATAGATTTATCTAAAGGAGTTTTATCAGTTTCCACTATATTTCTAATATCTTCTTTAACTTGGTCTTCAAAAGGTAGAGGCGGAATATATGAGCTTCCTCCAATAGTAACTGGAACATTTCTCAGTCTGCCAGCATTAAAGGATAGTCCTTCTTCCACAATGGCATTTATTTGAGATACAATTGCGTAGTTGCTTGGATATTGAATAACGCCTGGCGAAAGGATGAATTCCCATGCATGTTTTAAGTTAATAACTTTTTGAACATCTTCAGCGGTCATATCTTTAACTTTCCCACCATTAACGAGTGTTTCAGTATCTGAATATGTTGTGGCCACACCTTCTAGCATCGCTTGCTTATAAATTGAATCCACAAGATTTCTTCTCGCTAAATCAATGTTTGTGGCGACCTCTTCATCAATTCCTTCTATAACATAATTATCTTTACCTAATTCTTTTTTTATTTCTCTGAGGCACTTTTTATATGCTCTAGCGGTATTATTGTTTTCAACAATTAATTCATATAGTTCATTTGAATATTCACCAACGTATTTACTGCATTGTTTACCTTGATCTCTAAAGTGGACATAGATTAGCTTTTTTCCATTTTGTTCTCTAATTTCAACTGAACCATAAATAAGCTTTTCTAATCTTGCTTCAATGACATTTTTTTCTTCTAATATTTTTGCAATTTCCATGTGAAACCTCCATGTGAAACATTTTCGTGATTATTGTAGCATTTTGTTTCACATTATTGCAATATCTTTATGTGAAACTTTTTAAATGAAAACGACGTGTTTTGTTTCACACGAAATTTTCTGTTTTTAACTATTAAAAATTCCACCCGTATGTTTGAGTGGAATTATTATTTAATTCGAATTTTCAAAATTAAAACGCCGCTATCGCTAACGGCGTTTATTATTATTAATGTTTTACATTAATCAGCGTCTGCAATGTCAATTGTGTCATCAGTACAAGTTAACACTGTCGCAGCAACACCATCATACCATTCAGATTGTTTATAAGTAACTTTGGTATTCCAATCAGACACTGTGCCATCATAATTCAAAGTGGCAAGATTGCTACAACCAGCAAATGCGGCATAAATAGATGTAAGGCCACTTGGTAAGGTGAATGATGTTAAGCCTGTACAACCATTGAATACATCAGAACTAATAGTACGAACTGTACTTGGAAGAGTAATTGTGGTTAACGCAGCACAGTCTCTAAAGGCGTGTTGATAAATATAATTGACCGGACTTCCTGCTTCAAAAGTAACGGTTTGTAAGCTAGTACATCCTCTAAATGCCTCGCTTGGAATAACGTAAACCTCGTTGTTAATTGTTACGGATTCTAAGTTCACACAGTCTTCCGCACAACTCGTTAACATTTCATCAACATAATCGGGCATAACATAATTTGTTAATGCCGTACCCATTGGAATTCTCTTGAGGAAATATGTTGAATCAGTATCTTTTGAATATAAGACACCATTCGCATCCACTTTGAAATGCACTGCATCTGGTCCAACTGAATATGTTTTCAAATTGTAAGAGTGAGCGAAATCTGGCACAACAGTCATTAATGAACCGATATGAACAGTTTCAATTGCGTTGCACATATTAAATGCGCCACTGTTAATATATGTTGGCTCACAAAGATCTGAGAATGTTACTGATGTAAGTTTATCAGCACCCCAAAATGCTGTTCCATCTATTTCTCTTAAGTTATCACCAAAAGTGATAGAGGTAATTTGAACGCCATCTAAGCAATCATTATCAAATATTTCTATTTGTTCTAAACCAGTAATTGTGGCTAAGCTATTGCAAGAATAGAAAGAGTAGGAACCTAATTCAACAATGTTACTACCGGTAAAATCAACAGATGTAACTTCACCTTTTATATAGAAAGCATAAGGAGCGATTCTTGTGACTGGTAAACCATCAATTTCACTTTCAAATGTTAAACTGGCTTTTGTGTCGTAAATGTCATAAAAGCCCTCGACTTCCCAGTGATCTATCACTCTATGATATTTAATCTTGTCAATAGCTTTATAAGAGTCACCGTGGCTGGTCTCTGTTTTACATTCGCTACCATAGGTAACAACGATTTTCTTAATGAGGACCGAGGCATCTCCGGCATCATCATTAATCATTTGAAAATAATCTGGTAAATCTTTGTCAAAAGCAAAGCCGCCAGAACCATCTACACCGGTGGTATAGATATTAGCGCCATATGGGTAAGATACTACTGTGCCTTTTTTCCAACCCCATTTAACAAAAATTGTGGTTGCTGGGTTATCTTCTTTACCAAATAATTCCACCTTCTGCATAGCGTAAATCGCGCTAGAGGAGGCATTACCAAAGCTACCATCGCTTGAACCTTTTAGTTCAAAATAATCACCACTTCTTTTGACGTTTGTGAAATCAAAGCTAATAGGATTATCTAGTTGGTCTGTTCTAGCAACAACAGTTTTACTTTCAAATTCAGCAGATGTTGTCACATCGTCAGCGTCGAATGTGATGGTAAATGTTTCATCAGTACCACGCGTATCTGTTAATTTAACACCACGATTTAACGCTAAAATTGAAAGAGCAATTGCAAAAGAGGCGACTGCCGCGCCAGACAAAAGCATAATTCTTTTTTTAATCATAAAATCATCCTTTCTTAAGAATTAAAAAAATACATAATTATTAATATAATCATAACCAAGAAAAAAGCGAAAAACAATCTCGCTTAAGAATAAAGTTAAAAATGCGAAAATTTAAATAATTGGTTTATTCTTTCTTATCTTCGTTCTTGTTTTTCTTCTTATTTGTGACCACAACAATCACAATGATCGCTGCGATTAATATCGCAAAGAAAACAAATGCGATCATCGCTAAGATAAATAGTACTGCTAAGACAATACCAACAACGATAAGAACCCAAGAAATGTGACTCATAAATATATTGTAAGCGTATTACGCTACCGCGCCAACCTTGTATTTACATAATATGAGTTTATAATATGTAATTAGAAATATCGGCAAAACTGGAGTAATCCAGTGACGCAAAGCTAAAGGGTCCTTCATGGATAGCCAGTTGCACTTATAGTACTACTAAAAGTAGTCTAGGATTGTCGGTATATCTGTACCGATTTTTTTATTAAAGATGAAAGAAAGTAAGAAACGCAAAATTAGATTTCCTTTATGGGCTAAGATATTGATCGTCTTAGTGCTTTCGGTTGTTTCCGTTTCTGCCGCAGCGATTATTTATTCCAACCACGCAGTGAGAAGCACAATGAGAAATCACTATGCTGAACACTCTGCGGAAGTGGCAGATACTTTAGCGTTATACGTTGACGATGACAAAGTGAAATCTCTAAAAGAGAAAGTAGAAGCTATATATAAAACCATTCCAGAAGAGGAAAAGGTGGAAAACAACGAAGGTTGGAACACCCAAGAATGGAAAGATTATTTAGCGTACTTTAAAGACATCATCGAAACCGATGAATATAAATATTTATTTAAACAAGTATCTGATTTCCATTCAAAGAATGACGCCAAATATACATATCTAGCGTACGCAGACTTTGATCATAAACGTCTTGTCTATCTAGTAGATGACTCACCAGAAGAAGAAAGATGCTTACCTGGTAGTTTTGATAACTTCACCGAAAACGATATGAGTATTGCTAACCATATCGAAGAAGGCTTCTTACCAGAAATCACTAACATGCCAGAATACGGTTGGTTAGTTTCTGCGGGCAAACCAATATTCGATGAGAACCATGATTTAGTAGCGTTCGCTGTTGTTGATTTATCAATGGATTCAATCATCGCTAAAGAGAACCGATATGTTATAACATTATCGATCATCCTCTCCTCCATCAGTGTGGTCGCTATTGTTGTGGGCTACTTATTAGTCTCATTTGTCGTTATTAGACCAATCAGAAAACTCACCAAAGTCGCAAACGAATATGTTCCAGGCACACACGAAGAATTTAAGAAATTCAGCGAGGTTAACATTAACACTAGAGACGCGATTGAAGATTTATCAAACGCAATGAAGAAGATGGAAGCTGATATCAATCACTATGTGAATGACGTTATATCCACTACTACTGCGTTAGAGACATCACAAAAGAAAGCGGAAGAATTCAAATACTTTGCTGATAGAGATGCTTTAACTGGTGTCATGAATAAACGTGCTTACTTCGAAGAAGAAGAAAGACTCAATCAAGAAATCCGAAAAGGTAAAGCCAAATTCGCAGTCTCTATGATTGACTTAAATGACTTAAAAGTCACTAATGATACATTAGGTCACGAAAGAGGAGACGATATTATCGTTGGCTTATGCCGTATCGTTCAATGTGTCTTCACTAAATCATCCATCTATCGTATCGGTGGTGATGAGTTCGTCGTTATCTCCGAAAAAGAAGATTTAAAGAACATTCAACAATTAGAAGAAAGATTTGTTGATATGATTGATAAATCAACGAAAGCAGCGAGACAAGACTTCGCGATAAGCGCGGCTATCGGTGTGGCAATCTATAATTCAAAGGTTGATAACAACGTTGAAGATACCTTCAAACGTGCAGACGCTGCGATGTATAAAAATAAAAAGACAATGAAAGAACCTAGATAAGTGGATGAGATGACCTCGTCCACTTTTCTTTAGAATGATATAATCATAAAGAGGATGTTGTTATGCAAAATAAGTTAAGCAAAGGACCGCTTTTAGATGAACAAGGTAATCTAGTTGAAGCGGGCTATTCTTTTTCGTTAGATAGAGAATATGATCGTAAAGCCATTAAAGGTTTAAAATGGAGAATCAAAGAATGGGATTACTACTATATCCACGATGAGGAATATGGTATCGCTTTAACAATCGATGATAATTCCTATATGGGTCTAGTGTCTGTCTCTGTTTTAGATTATAAAAACAAAACCGATGTCACAAAGTCCTATATGGATTGGTTTACCTTTGGTAAGACTAACTTTCCTTCCTCTTCTAAAGATGGAGATGTTTATAAAGCCAAAAAGAACTTCTCCATGTATTTCAAAAACCAAAATGGCAAAAGGCATATTGTCTGCTCAATGAAGAATGTTTCTAAAGGCAAAGACTTTGAATGTGACTTTGTATTAAAAGAAACCACAGATAAGTCTATGGTTATCGCTACACCATTTAATAAGAAGAGACACTTCTACTATAACCAAAAGATTAACTTATTAAGTTGTAATGGCTATTTCAAATATGGAGATATCACCCATCAGTTTAATAAAGATACAACATTAGGTGTCTTAGATTGGGGTAGAGGTGTTTGGACATACTCAAATACTTGGTATTGGTCTAGTTTAAATGCTTTCACTAAAGACCATCACCGTATTGGCTTTAACTTAGGTTATGGTTTTGGTGACACATCTAAAGCTTCAGAGAACATGTTCTTCTTTGATGAACAAGCCTATAAGTTAGAAGATGTTGAATTTATCATTCCTAAAGATGAAAAAGGCAAGAAACACCTATTCCTTGAACCATGGACATTCAAAAGCCAGTCTGGAGATATAGATTTAACATTCACTCCTATTATCGATAGAGCGAGTAACACAAACGCATTAATCATTCAAAGTGATCAACATCAAGTATTTGGTTATTTTAGCGGCACAATCAAAGCGGACAACAAAGAGTTCAAATTAGAGAATCTCATCGGCTTCGCTGAGATGGTGAAAAACCGTTGGTAAAATAGCAAAAATCGATAAAAAAGCCCGCAAATCTGCAATATTTACGGGTTTTTGATACTTTCCAACTGTTGCATTTTTTGCAACGGTTAATAGGTGTTTTGAGTTGTTGTTTTTTTGCAACCCACGAGTAATAAC
>JAEEGL017031635.1_pt1 | contig 12799 bp, 12 predicted proteins | sample 9134231 | NCBI WGS metagenome assembly JAEEGL01 (sample SAMN16246548, study PRJNA631951) | gut metagenome | biome: gut microbiome; feature: rumen; material: fiber-attached | host: Bos | place: Iran: Karaj | collected 2018-10
GACAAAGGTGATGACATCACCTAACAACCATTTGGTTTTTGTACCTTCGCGAATGATGAAATCTCGATTGAAATCTTTCCCAGTAGAGAGACAGAAATGAATATAGGGAATGTCAAAACCTGCTGCTAAAGGTGTCGCAAGACCACCTGTATAGCGGGCGTTTATTTCAATAAAGTTGGCATTTCCTGTTTCTTCATCCACTTTAAAATCTATTCCACACACACCTTGATAATCCACCTTATCTAGGATTAATTTTGCATAGTGGATCAGATCTGGATGCTCCACGATAATTCGCTGCGTAGTGGTACCTCCACCTTCCGTCTTAGTAACCAATGCTCGATAAACAGATGCCTTGAAAAAGTCTTTCCCCCGGACACAATCAACACTATAATCACATCCACTACATTTTTCTTCAATTAATGTTTTCCTCCCTTCATATTGACGAATCAGATTCTGCAGCTCTTCTATATTCCTCGGGAAATACACATCTTTAGCAGAGTTACTGATAGCCGCCTTGAAAACTACGGGAAAAGACTTGATCTCTTCTATACTATTGAAAACACGTGGTGTGGGAACCCCGACAGAATTGGCTAAAGTCGTCGCAATCTGCTTATCTGACAAATCCTGCAATAACCGATAGCTCGCTATCGGAATGATCAGCCATGATGGGAACTTATCAATATTTTTAGCTATAACCAAAGATTCATCGTGCGTGGGCAACAAGATATCCGGACGAAGCTGATCTATTATCTCTAATAACGTCTTTATAAAAGACTCCTCTTCAGCAAATGGATCAGGATAGACGTAACTCCCTTTTATATATCTTGACATCGAACAGATATTCCTCTTAGAAGTATCTGCCACATATACATCTATGTTATGAGCAGACAAGCTTCTCATAATATTGTATCCAACACGATTCCAACAATATGTAATAAGAACTTTAGAGTTCATTATTAAACAATTTCTTATAAATACAATTATATTTTTGTGCCATAACAGTTATGTCAAACTGTTTTGCCCTTTCCTGACATTTTGCGGCTATTCGATCAGAATATGCTTTATCTATAGATAATTTTAGAAGAATATCAGCTAAAGATTGAGCATCCTCATGAGGGAATAATAATCCATAACCATCCACTATTTCATGGAGGCCATCCACATCACTAGCCACGAATGGTCTACCCGATGCCATACCCTCAAGACTTGATAAAGACAATCCTTCATAATGTGAACTTAATACGATTATATCAGATGCATAAAGAATAGTAGGTATATCTGTTCTAATACCCATGAAATCTACTCTATTTGAAAGCTTAAGTTGCTTTACCAAATCCTTACTCTTCTCAATGAGCCTTATATCTCCACCACCTACAAGTTGTAATTTAAAATTCGCTGGAAGCAACGAGAATGCTCGAATCAATGTCTGTTGGTCCTTCTGTTCTCTGAAAGCAGCAACCATAGTTACAAAAATGCATCCGTCATCCTCATTCCTGGCTTCATTGATTCTGTTATAGCTCGAGAATTGCGAAATGTCAACACCATTAAAGATGGTACAGATTTTAGAAGAATCATCATTCAAATACCGACGTAGATTATTTTCGGCTTGATTTGATATACATATCACCTTTGTATACTTGCTATACATCCATCGGTCTATGAACTTTAGATAAGGTTTATTCCTCCTACGATTTGTAGTATTATGCTCGGTAGTAACAAGTTTAATATTATTACCCCCTATGAAAGTTTTTGCCATTGCAGCAAATATCTGTGGTGCAGTATTGTGAGTATGAACTACATCAAATTGATTAATGATGTTTCGCAAATAAATAATATTCCTTGGATTATAAACGCTACCTCCGACCCTTGAAATATGTATTTTAATGCCTGACCTCTCCATTTGCTCCATAAACTCAGTTCGAACGCCATCAAAGAGAAGCAGTTCGACGTCATTTCCTAAGTCTCGAAGCATAGGAAGCAAATCTACCATCAGCTTTTCAGCGCCTCCAGTACGAAGTGATGTAATAACATGAAGCAGTTTCATCACCTTTCTTTAATTAAATAAGAGGGGATCTTTCTATAATCATCAGAATGAACAAATTGCCATCCATCTCTTATTCCCTTAACATAATAATACGGGATCTTTATATTTCGCAAAAGAATAGCCGCGAGAGTATTGATTATCAATAGCCAAACTGTCTTAAAACCAAAAGAAAGGGCAGATAGCAAAGAAGATAAAACGGATTGGTCCTTAAAATCGAAAATCATCCTCCACCATAACACAAAGGCTGCATAACTTCTCACATAAAATTTCTTATCATTCTTCTGAAAACTGCCACTTGAACTCTTAGCATCAAGGTTCTTGATGCCACTTCCATAATAAACGCCAAGCTTGAAACCATTTTTATAGAGTTTATAAGTTTCCAGTACATCATCTCCAAAAGCAAACCCCATATTATCTAGCCACAATTCATCCTCAAAATGTAATGCCAAAAAAACATCCCTTTTGCACAACCATGCAGGGCCAGCACAACTTTGACTTAGATAAAATCCATCTTTAGGATTATTATTATAAGAGAAAGAACCATTTCGATGAATCTTAAATGCCCACCGATCGTTGGGACGAGGGAAAACCAAGTTTGTGACCGCAGCAAAAAGTTTACTTTTTATATGCATTTCCTGATTCTTGAATGTATCAGCGCCGACACAATCAGCAGAATAATATTCGGCTGCTTTCAATAACATTTCAGCAGTATCAGGCGCCAAATCAACATCATCATCAAGTAGCAAAATGTATTCACTACCAATATCCTCATAGGGCAACGCCCTCTGACGTACCATTCCTTTGGATACCCACTTATACTCTTCCCTATCGACTGTAAATTCTGGCCTATTATATCCTTCAGCTATATAAATCAAAATCTTTTCAGGCAACACTGTTTGTCGCTGTATTGACTCAAGCTCTGAACGTAAAGCGGGAGACGTTCCAAGTGTACGAATAGCCACAGAATAGGTCATGACTTTTGATTAGCTTTATATTTGATATAAAAATAAAGTATGAACCCAAAAGGACAAGCAAAAATGGTTAATACCTTATTCGTACTTCTTTTGAACCATTGTTTATCACGAGCGATTAAACAGGAACTGACATAATGAATTGCGGAACGAAATTTGTCCTTCAACGTATTGTGCTGCAAAGTCATCTCCAAAAGGCGCATCTTGGCAAATGAATTCGGAGAGTTCAGGTACTGCTTGAAAATACCCTGAGACATTGAATCAGCACCTACTTGATATTCAACAGTACAAATATTCTCGTTTAATACCAATAAGGGATATTTATCGCATACTTGGATGAGGAGATAGATTGGATTAAAATTTTTTTCACCCTTGAAGCCTTCCATTGGAGTGATTTCTTTCATCAATTGTGTTCTCATCACCTGCTTTGTATCACCGAAATGAATATTCTTCAGATTGAGTTCATGAAGATAAACAGATTCCAATCCTTGGGGGAAATACCCACCAATAGGCAAATTGGTATGAATATCAAAATCCAAACCTTCTATACCGCAAAACTTGTTTGATCCCTTTTCCTTCCATAAACATAGTATCTTCTCTACAGCATCGTCTGGCATGAAGTCATCACTGTCAATGCAAACACAGAGTTCTGTTTGGATAGTAGCGTAAGCCGTATTATAGCCAGTATATAGTCCTCCATTTGGTTTTTGAATATACTCGATACGTAACGGGTAACCCGAAATAGTATCATTCGACATAATAACAAAATGTGAGGAATCTACTTGAGACAAGCGACGTCCCATCCAATCAAAACGAACACCTTCTATAGTAACTTTCTCACCCAAACTCTCGACCCATTCTCGTGTTCCATCACTGCTTCCATCATCTATAATCAACCATTCGAAGTCATACGATGTTTGACGGCAGAGAGACTCGTAAGTACGAGTGATCGTATGCTTGCGATTGTATGTCGGTGTAAATACTGTAAGTGTCATTATCAGCCTTTATCTTCCGATGAGAAACATAGTAATCGTAAATGCTGTATGTGCCATCAAAATCTGGCCCGCAACCTTATCTTGGTTCTTCCAAATTGGGACTCTGATTACAGCATATGCAATAACCAAGGCATAAAGGAACCAAGAGAGATAAGCAAAGCGATTAGAAAATGCTACACGACAAACTAAGACCCAGAAAGAATTAGCTATGATGTAGGTATTTGCCAAAAGGGTAAAAGTTTGATCGAAGACCCCTCTGCTTCGTACAATCCAAGCCAACCAAACAGGCATTGCACTATACAACAAAAAATCCCATCTAAAACCAAGATGAGAAAATTGAGACAAAGTCTTATCGGATACTTCAGAATAATTTGACATTCGATCATCCAAGCCTAAACCACCGAATAAACCTTGAAAAAAGTTGCCAGAAACTAATGACAAAAAAATACACCCCAACCAAATATAAATAGCATATTTAATATCTTTAATAATAAACATAGATACCAGCAAAGCAGCCATTGGAATCATCACAGAGCGATGGCAACCCATAGCTAATAAAAATATAATGGTACCAACTACAAAGCCATACTTGTTTCTATCAAGATAAAAAGAAATCGAGAGCATCATCAATGCACACGCCATACCATTTCGAATGCCGTTCGTACCATACGTACCAAATTGATATGAAAAGAATACAAATGCGATAGCCATCCATACATTCTCCCATAACAATCGCTTACATGCCCAAAACTGGCAACCCACATAAAACAATTCAACAATGACAAACCAGAATTGAGCATCGTTGACTAGTATTTTACAAAATCTTAGCACGAAATCGAAGAACCACTCTTTTCTTAAATTGAAATAATCATCAAGCAAAACAGCATCTGTCATGTTCCACTTATGACGGTACATCAGCATATCTCCAAAAGCCCAACTGAAAGGCCTTAATCCAAGATAACCAATAATAATGATTGATAATAAAAGAGGAAGTAAAATGGTATAATTTTTCAGCAGTTTTTTACATCCCTCAGAATTATAAAAATATAATCCCGTTAAGAGACAGATAACAAACATTGTCCAATAATAGACAGTCATGTATATACGAACTGCAAATATTTCAATCATCTTATGAGCTAATTAAAGTACCGGAAAAAACCTATATCGCAAGTTAATTAATCGAACGTACCAAGGAGTCATATCCCTCATAAGAGGGAAATCACTCCAGGGAGAGATAGCTAAAACTCGACTATAACAATCTCGCAAAGGGTGACAGCAATTATCTTCCCAAGGCCTACTTGTAAAACTAGGTGTAAAATGAATAATAATGGGCTTCTTTATGGCCTCATTAATCGCTAAATCATCATAATATGGCGCTTCATCCTTATAATATCTACGGATCTTGGATTGAGACATCATATAATGAATAGTCATCACATTGTATTTTAAAGACAACCTCTTCCATTGACCATTCAACACACCATTTAATACGCCCTGATCATGATGTGTCACACTTCCACTATAAGAATCTATAAAGTTCAAGCATTTCTTTCCAATATTATACTCTCTCCACTGTTTCAAATCAATCAGCAAAACCCCAGCATTAAAATATGGTTGCTTGGAAGACAAGCCAACAGAATCTTTTGTTTTTGAAGGAATTGTATCCTGAATTGCTCCAATGCACTTTCCACACAAATCGGTATTCCATAAATCAAAAAGAGGACCATTTACTACCACGTCACAATCCAAGTACAAAACTCTTTCAACTTCGACAGGTAACACCTCACCAACAAAAAGTCGGGCATATGAACTCAGAGAGATAGGCCAAGACAGATTAAGATGAAGTTGTTTCTCGATGCTTTCAAAAGGAATATAAACAATCTCAGCATTTTCATATTTACCTACCAATAGCTTCAATTTCTCTACATTATCATAAGAGATATGGTTATTAATGACGTAAAATCGAATCGTGTTCACATCCCTACTGTGTTGCAATATACTAATCATTGCAACACCCAAATGTCGAACATAATTATCATCTGACGAGAAAAGAATATTCATTTGAAAAGTTTGCCAATTTGAGTAGTTCGCCAAAAAAAATATTCTCGCCGACCAAGAATCGAAATCATAATTCTCTCTATTCTTATCAGTAATGTCAAACTAAATGATTGGGACCGGCACATCATCTGAAGAACCCAATTGCACGCTGCTTTGGCTTGACTCATTGCTTTTGATAAAACAATTTCCGAAATATCATTGTGCCTTAGCTCATCAATCATAAGTTTATGAGCCATCAGGTTAGTAATAATCTTTTTATCGAATGCATTCCAGGTCTTGCTCATTGCACCCGTAGTATTTCTAAAATAATAGTAAAGCACCTTATCGACACATCCTACATAACCATTAGAAGCACATAGATACTGCACGACAAACAATCCATCCTCCTTATAAAAAATGTCTTCTCTAAATCGGAGTTTATTTTGTTGAATAATGGTTCGCTTAAACATTCTATTCCAAAGGTACCGTTGCCAATCAGCTGGGCCCGAGGCGTAAATTCCAGAAAGATTCTCTTCAAGCGTCTCTATTTTGTTCTGAGGAACTATTACACAATCTTCATGGCTGAGTAAATCTGTTTTTTTGAATCCACTCATCGAAGAATCAGCTCCTCGCATTGCTTGATAAAGATCCTCAAGGTAAGTGGAAGCTATCTGATCGTCAGCATCAACAAAACAAATAAAATCTCCAACAGCATATTTCAACCCTACATTACGTGCTGAACTAACACCCCGATGATCTTGATGATATAATTGAAATCGAATATCCTCGGATTTAAATTTACCTAAAAGATGTAACGTATCGTCAGTGCTTCCATCATCTACAAATAATACTTCGAAGTTTGCACAACTCTGTACTCGAATACTATTTATGCAATTATGCAAATACTTTTCCGCATTATAAACAGGAACAATGATGGAAAATCGAGGATTCATTTGCAGTTATTATTGTAAAAGAAGTTCCCCAACACTGAAGCCTTAGGCTTTACCAAATCCATATATTTTTCGTAAGCCTTTTCTTTAAAAGAAGATTTTTCAGACTGAGCAAATAGTGAACTACCAATGAAAAAAAATAAACTAAAAAATAATAACCTCATTGCACCTCAATTTGCATCTTTTCAATCTCTTCCGAAGTAATTCTTCTATCCAAATTATAATAAAAAAGGGCGTGATGGGATGTCTGTTCCTCAATTGGAGGGAGGGTCATATAATCACCAAACATCGCAGTCAAGAATTTGTCATAACCTGATGGCACATTAATACACGTATCTTCGAACTGATACACAATAGAACCTTCGAACCATTCTGGACGAAAAATATCTTTCTCTCCAGATGTACCTGTAAATGCAACTAACCATTCTCCTTGTTCTTTATCTGAATGAATGTTAATGCATTTCCTCAAAAAGGGGTGAATTGTTCTTAAAACCAATTTCTGAAAAGTAAACCATAATGATTTTTTCAGTTCACCTCGACAAAAACAATCCTTAATAACTTTAAATGGTTTATTATTTGAGCTAATATACAAAAAATCTACCTTCTTAGAATAGTTCTTTCTCTTTGCAACCACCTCATTGTATGTCCCATCTTCAAAATCCAAAACAAATACATCGATATAAGCGCCAAACACGAAAGGAATACTCTGAAATTCCCAAATGGTCGAATAACGATGGGAAAATTTTGCCATAGCACAATAATAACCATCGTTACAAGAATCTATGATTTCGTAGTCTGTATTTACCAATCGATTTCTCATAGAAATGAACCTGTCATAATCCGGTCGTTTCATGTACACATCAACATCATCATCCCAAGGGATAAAACCATGATGCCTTATTGCCCCAATCATTGTACCACCCGCTGCAAAATAATGAATATCATTATCAGAGCAGAATTTGGCAAAGGTTTTATAAGTCTGCAATAGTAGATCCCTGTACTTATTATGATCTGCATGTGAGAATTCCATTATGCTATATTCAAGATTTTATATATCTTCTCAACTTCACCCTCGTTACCATAATCATGAGACATCAAATAGGTAGCAAGTTCCTTCTGTTTTTGTATGTCTTGTGCCAGTGAGATAATTGCCTCAGCAATACTATCGTTGTCTGTTCCACAGATAACGCCATCTATGCCATCTCGAATCTGGCTTTTTGCAGTTGGATAGTTAGTAATGATAACGGGTTTCCCAAGAATCTGAGCTTCACGAACTGTAACAGCATGGCCTTCATAACGAGATGGTTGAACATAAATATCGCAAGAATTCATCCAAGGATATGGATTGCTTCGGGGACCGACAAAATGGACACAATCATCAACTCGAATACTTCGAATTGAATTATCAATTGTCTCATGATTTCCAGGGCCAATCACATACCAGTGAAAAATAAGCCCGCTCTCTTTTAGTTTTTTTGCTACAAATGGGATATTGTCAAAGTTTTTCAGATAGGCAATTCTCCCGACTGAACAAAGAGTAATACCCTCTGGATTCAATTCACTTAAATTATCACATATTGCGGCTTGATTTCTAACAGATTCAGGACTAAGAATATTATGAATCTCAAGAATCTTATTCTTAAACCTAGGGAATCTCTTCAAGAACTGTTCCGTAACAGCTTCTGAAATTGAAATTATAAAGTCATTCCGTCCCCATCTTGGTTCAACCAGTTTCTCATTCACCTCAACGGTAGACCAATCCGTATGAATCCATTCCATTCGGATAGATGCATCTACCTTATCCTGCACAATATGAGGCGGGTCCAAGAAACTGATTGCCATATCATAATGACCAAGAAATTTCAAGGAAGGAAGAAATGGTGAAACCCCATCAAAAACATATTGTGTAGCACTTCCATCTCTTCTTTTCCCGACAGAATGCAGATATCTCTTGTATCGGATTTTCCCTATTAATCTACCAAAAAATACACCTAAATGTCCTTCCCTCAGAATTGTCTTAATAGGACGTTCTATTGCTGAATATGCTGGAATCTCTGGCAATAGATTAATCTTGGACGGAATCAGTGGCATAAAAGCACCAGTATGCTGATTAAGAAATAAATCGACATCCACTTTGTCCGTATCAATAGCATTCAGAAGCCCAAGAAGTGCTCTTTCTGCACCTCCCAACTCCATATAGTGCATATTGATAAACAATCGAGGTTTAGTCATATTACCTATTGCCTTTCCTCAATTCCCAAAAGTGATTTTAACGAATTAAAGAAACGCACGCCAAATAGGCGATGTAACACTCGAGTCATCTTGAAATACCACATCGGCCTATCTGTCCACGTCTTAGCGAACCAATGGATAGAACGTGTATGTTCGGTAGGGGTCAAGACACCAGTAAGGTCATCAAATGGGCAGAAATAATCCATAGGATAAATGGTGATACCATCAAGCTCCTGAATTTCATTTGATGACTGAAGTCCATATTGTTCGGCAAGGACATGGGTAGTATGCGTAACCACTGTTCCTGGATTCTTCTCTCCTTCTTCGTTAAGGAAACTAAGCGTTTTATAATAATTGAAAATAGACTTCAATACTGGATTCCCTTTCTCTGCCCCCAATCCGAGACCAGGATTCACATTCGGCAATTCTCCAGCTTTGCAATGAGACTCTACACCCATAAAAGCACCTTTTGAAACTATTTCGTCAAATGAAGAAATAATTTCAACATCCGTATCAAAATATATTCCTCCCTCATGATACAAAATCCAGAATCGAGCGACATCGCTAACAAATGCATATTTCTTCAGTTGATAAGCCTCTTTGGTATATGGCAACAAATTCACATCGAAGTTAGTTTCATTCCACTCCTTGATCTCATAGCCCGGGAAAAAGCGACGCCAACTGGCGACACACCGTTGCATCGATTCTGACATTTTATCGCCACCGAACCAGCAGTAATGAATAACATTGGGAATCACCGCATATGTATGCGAGTCATTATTTAATTGCTCTCCATTAACTTTCTTGCCACAAGTGAAAGAAGATTCTGCAATCTGCTGTTCTTTCGTACTGTCTATTGTGGCACTATGAGTCTTGGGTGTGAAATCAAAATTAAATAGTTTCTTGATATTTACCAATGAATTGACTCCAAAGATTCGATGAAGGAGTCTCGTTACAGTGAAATACCACATTGGCTTATCAATCCAAGTTTTAGAAAACCAATGGATAGCACGGGTATTTTCTGTGATGGTCAATATTCCTGTAGCATCTTCCAACGGACAAAAATAATCAACTGGATAGATATTGATTCCAGCTACAGTTTGAAATTTGTTGGTTGGTTTCAGACCATTCCTTATCAGCAAATCCGTACAATGATTGACGACTGTTAAAGGATATGGAACTTTAGTTATTGGGTCATAATAATGACACTCATAATAATGATCAAGAATCTCCTTATAAAAAGGATTTCCTGCCTCTACAGCCAACCCTAATCCAGGAGCCACATTGGGAAAGGTCTTTCCCTCTTCACCTAAATCCTCTATTCCCATAAATGCACCAGCCTCGATGATATCATCAAGTGGTTTCACTACTTCGACATCGGTATCGAAATAGACACCTCCTTCTCGATACAGTACAAGGAATCTTGCCACATCACTCACATAAGCATATTTCTTCATTTCATATGCTTCACGTGTATATGGAATCAGATTAATGTCGAAATTGCTCTCATTCCATTCCTTGATTTCATAATCAGGAAGGAACTTCTTCCAACTGTCGATGCACTTGATTGCAGATTTAGGAAGTGGATTTCCCCCAAACCAGCAATAATGAATAACTTTGGGAATCATCTTGCCAATTTATAAATTTTATTTATTTCATTTTCATTACCATAATCATGCTCTGATAGATAATTGACTATCAAAGTTTGTTTCTCCTTATTCTGCAAAAACGAGATTATAGAATTAGCACACATTTCTATGTCAAGGGGAACAATAACACCATCTACACCATCTTGGATTTGTGAGGTGGCAGTTGGATATGCCGTTACAATAACTGGCTTACATAGGATTTGCGCTTCTCGCACAGTTATTGACTTTCCTTCATATCTTGACGGTTGAACATAGAAATCACAAGCCTTTATATATGGATATGGATTTGTTTTCTTCCCCAGAAGAACTACGCTATCCTTCGTCCCGGCAAAATTAATACTATCAAGTATTTTCTTCTCCTCATTGGGATTACCATAACCGATAATAAACCATTTCAAATCAGGAAACGTCTTCTGTAACGATGCGGTCAAAATAGGAATATCCTCCAACTTCTTGGGATAACTATAACGTCCAATAGTTAGTAATCTTATACCTTTTCCAGGAAAACTAACGTCATTCTCAATCGCTCTTTCTCTAATAAACTTTGAAGAAAGAATATTCTCAATGGGCATTATCTTGGAGCTGAGACTTGGAAATCGGCTCACAAATGAATGTCCAACCTCTTCGGAGATAGCTGCGATATAATCAAATTGACTCCAAACTTCTTCTTCTTTCCGAGAAACAAAAACTTTTGAATAATCGGTATGCAACCATGCTAATTTCTTGCGTGCCCTTACTTTTTTCAGTACATATAGATGAGGCTGTAAAAAACTAATGGCGAGATCATATTCTACCGAAGGATTAATCTTGGGTAAAAAAGGACTAGCATATTTAGAGATATAATAATACACTGAAATGTCATCCAGCTTCTCCTTATTATTCTTTTTCTCTTGTTTTGCAAAATACCTTGCAACTGTCCGCCCCCAAGCGACTCCCCAATAACCCTTTCTCAGAAGTTCAGAAATTGGCCGTTCCAACATGGAATAAGCATCAATCTTTGGTAATAGATTTATAGAACTTGGAATATAATGCATCAATTCCCCGACATGGTCGTAAAGGAATAAATCAATGTCTGCCTTTCCAGAATCATGCGCTTGCAATAGACCAAGCAACGCACTCTCAGCACCACCGAGTTCCATATAATGCATCGCTATCAAGATTCTTGGTTTCATTTTACATTGCCGCTCTTAAACACAAACCGAACCAGAAAGAAATTGATAACAGTTGCAATGCTCATCACAAACACAGGAGCCAATGCCTTATGAATACCAATCCATAGGAAAAATTGCAATAAAACGATATGCATGAAATAATTAATCACATGGGCGCCTGCAAATCCTGCACTTTTTTTTAACGTAGCTTTTCGATGAAATGTAAACTTGCTAGTGAGATAAAGATTACAAAACCAGCTTAATATATAGCCAATTGTATATGCGAAACTTACATTTATGAAATGATAAAGGACAAAATAGATAGCATAATGGATAATTGCAGCAGTAACACCAACAATAGCGAAACGCAAAAATTCTCCTTTTTTGTTATCTTGATGCAAAAGAATGAAAATTCTATCTATTAGTTCTTCATTCATGAGACTTACATACATTAATTGTCTCTCTCAACTTGTCTTCCATGGACCCACTGATAGACCAGCCTAAAGTTTCTATCTTTGATGTGTCGAACACTGCTCGACTAATGGGTGTGAATTCCTTCTTATCTTTATCTGAAGGCAATTGCATAACGACTTTACGTCCAGTAATATGTGCTATCATTTCAGCCAGTTCGCGAATTGTGGCTACAGAATTCTTGTCCGCGATATTATATGCTTCGCCACTCTTTCCCTTCAAGATGATGTATAACAAAGCATTTACACAATCTTCGACATAACACCAGGAACGGCACTGCGTACCAGCGCTCTTCAAAA
>JAEEGL017455973.1_pt1 | contig 12799 bp, 9 predicted proteins | sample 9134231 | NCBI WGS metagenome assembly JAEEGL01 (sample SAMN16246548, study PRJNA631951) | gut metagenome | biome: gut microbiome; feature: rumen; material: fiber-attached | host: Bos | place: Iran: Karaj | collected 2018-10
CGCGCGACTACCTCAAGGGCATGCAGATGGCCTATTTCCCTCCGTTCAAAATGCTGTTTCTGCTCACCACACTGTCCATCATTGTGGCTCACGGACTGAATATCAAACTGCAAGTAAATGATGAGGAGGAAGAGGGGGTTGTCAAGATTTTTGGAGATGTTGACGAAGAGGATAATGGCGCCAAGCAAGCCGATAGCGTCGCGGTCTTAGGAAAGGAAACGGCCCAAACAGACTCTGCAAAAACGCCCTCTGCCACAGCTGCATCCAAGGTGGCAGCTGTGGCAGAGGGCGATTCGGCATTGAAGCTCGGGAAAGATAAGGTAGCAAAAGCGTCGGAAAGCGCGAAGGCAAATAAAAAGAACAATGAGTCAGATGTCATTTTGGAGAATGGAGAAGGACTTGTTGCACCAGTCTTCGCAAATTTTACCAATGATTTATTTGATAAGCGCAAAACTTTTCCCAACTTATTCAGCTTGTTGGAGCTGTTCTTCATGTCTGGGTTCTTTTATGTGTTTTTTCGCAAAATGAAGACCATTGACAATATCCGTTTTTCGGAGTTTTTCATTGCCAATGTCTATTTCTCCAACATGATGACGCTCGTCTCCATTGTGTTTTCGTTTTTCTGTATCAACAACAACACTTTTGCCACTTTGCTGCCTATTGTCATGGAAGTGTTTGCCTTTAAGCAGCTTTCGGGTTATGGAATGAAAAGTACCATCAAGCGAATGCTGGAAGCTCTTGCATTGGCAGTTGTGGTTATGATCCTATTAATTGTTCTGTATTTTATAATATTGGTAGTTTTGTCGAGATCTTTCGGTTGACAGTAGGTTTCGAAAGGCTATCCGAACAGCGCGCGTAGGGCTTCTTCCACTTTGCGTACGGGGTGCAACTCGATGTTGAACTTTTTGCGGTTGAGTCCCGACAGGTTGTATTTGGGGACGATGATGTGCTGGAATCCCAGCTTCTCGGCCTCGGCAATGCGCTGCTCAATGCGGCTGACGGGGCGCACCTCGCCACTGAGTCCCACCTCGCCAGCCATGCACCAACCGCTCTCGATGGGCGTGTCAACATTGCTCGATAGCACGGCGGCAATGACGCTCAGGTCCATGGCCAGGTCGGTGACGCGCAGACCGCCTGCAATGTTGATGAACACGTCTTTCTGCACAAGTTTGAATCCCACACGTTTTTCGAGCACGGCCAGCAGCATGTTGAGGCGGCGCTGGTCGAAGCCCGTGGCCGAACGCTGCGGAGTGCCGTAGGCGGCGGTGCTCACCAGTGCCTGCGTCTCGACGAGGAAGGGTCGTATGCCCTCGATGGCACTTGAGATGGCAATGCCCGACAGGCCTTCGTGGTCTTGCGTGAGCAGCAGTTCAGAGGGGTTGCTCACCTGTCGCAGCCCCGTTTGCTGCATTTCGTAGATGCCCAGTTCGGAGGTGGAGCCGAAGCGGTTTTTAATGCTGCGCAAAATGCGGTACATGTAGTGCTGGTCGCCCTCAAACTGTATGACCGTATCGACAATGTGCTCCAGGATTTTCGGACCGGCCAGCGTTCCTTCTTTGGTGATGTGTCCGATGAGAATCACCGGTATGCCGCTCGACTTGGCAAAGCGTAGTAGGGCAGCGGCGCACTCGCGCACCTGGGTGATGCTGCCTGGCGAGCTGTCCACCTCTTCGGTGCTGATGGTTTGTATGGAGTCGATCACCACCAGTTCGGGCACCACTTCCTTGATGTGGTTGAAAATGGCCTCCAACGCTGTTTCGCAAAGAATGAGAAGGTGGTCGGAAGGTTGGGTGTTGGTTGCTGGGTGTTGGGTGATGCGTTCGGCGCGCATTTTGAGTTGGTAGAGACTTTCCTCGCCGCTCACGTAGAGAATCTTTTTGTCGGTCAGCGTGAGGGCCGTCTGCAGCGAAAGCGTACTTTTGCCGATGCCGGGCTCACCGCCCAGCAGCACGATGCTGCCCGGCACGAGTCCGCCGCCCAACACGCGGTTCAGCTCGCCGTCGTGCATGTCGATGCGTGGCAAGTCGCGCGAGCTGATTTCGCTCAGCCGCATGGGGTGGTTGCGGTTGTCAGCCTTGCTTTGCCTCACGGTGCTAGCCGCCGAGCGTGCCGCCATGGAGCCGCTCTCGTTGGCTATGCGTATTTCCTTGAATGTGTTCCATTGTCCGCATGCGGGGCATTTGCCAATCCATTTTGCGCTTTCCTGTCCGCAATTCGAGCAGACGTATGCTATTTTGTCTTTTGCCATGTTTGGGTGATGGGTGTTGGGTGATGGTGTTGGTGACAAAAGTACAAAAAATATTTTTTACTTTCAAAGGTTTTTATTAATTTTGCACCGTCGAGACAGAAATCGGCTCATATCGCACATTAATTAATAACAACCGAAGGGCTACTCTCGTTTTCTGAAACGCTGGGTAGCCCTTTCATTTCTAAGCATGATTATGTGGAGCATGAAGAAAATAGTGTCGTCGCTATATATATTAATAGGTGTAAGCAGTCTGATGATGGCCTGCGGCATCGTGGTGTCGTGCGGACAGTCGTATGAAGAGCACCAGCGCATTACGCGGGCTGAGCGCAAAAGGCTGGCCAGCGAAGACTCTGCCGCACTGAAAGTGGGTGTTACGCCCACACTGGATTGCCTGCCCATTTGGCTGGCCAAGGAGCGGAGACTGTTCGACACGCTGGGGGCAGATGTGCGCCCGAAGCATTTCACTTCGCACCTCGACTGTCAGGAAGCTCTGCTGAAAGGCAAAGTAGAGGGCTGCGTCACCGACGTGGTGCGCGCCGAGCGCATGATGAAGCGCGGCACACAGCTGCAATATGCCACGGCCACCAATGCCTACTGGCTGTTTGTGAGCAACCGTCTGGCCCGCGTGAAGGAAGTGAAGCAGATGACCGACAAAATGGTGGCCATCACCAACCATTCTGCCACCGACATGCTCACGCAGGCGTGGGTGGACAGTGCCAAACTGAAGCAGACCGACGTGTTTCGCATCCCCGTGAACGATGTGCTCGTCAGAATGCTCATGCTGCGCAACAACGAGATGGACGCCGTCATGGTGACCGAGCCCCAGGCCACCGAGGCTCTGCTCTTCAAGCACAAAAAACTGAAGGACAGCCGCGACATGGGGCTGAACATGGGTGCCATTGTGTTTAAGGCTAAGACACTGAGCGACAAAACACGCAAAAAGCAGTACGACGTGTTCTTGAAGGCCTACAACATGGCCTGCGACTCCATCAACCAGAAAGGAGTGAAGCACTATGCCGACCTGATAAAAAAATACACCAAGGCCGACGAAAAAGTCATTGAGGCTTTGCCCAAGCTCAGGTTCGAACACGCTGCGCCACCCCGCCAGAAAGACATCGATGCCGCCAGAAAATGGCTGGGCAAATAGGGCTTTTCAGCTACTCAGTTCTCTCATTTCCTACTTTTCATTTCTTATTACCCGAAAATGACCGACGACGTTTTTACCCTTATTTCCGAACATCAGCTCATGGCTGCCATCAAGCGGCTGCGCGAGTATGCGGCGCTCTATCCTGAAGTGCGCGCAACGGAGCGTATCGAACGCATTGCCGCCGACTATCAGCTCATGCTCGACTACATGGAGCGCGGATACAAGGACGAACAGCGGCAACAGCTCTACAACGAGCTGATGAACAGGACTTTCGTTTTGGAAGCCGATACCCGCTTGGCCGACAAATGCCGACGAAGCTCGTATTTGTCGAACATTTTGCGTCAGACAGCCCGGGCCAACTGGGACAACGAGCTGATTCAATACACTTTGGAGAATTTCGTCTCGGAGGTGGCTATGCTGAGTCTGGAAAGTGAGGCTGAGAAAAAACAAAAAAGTCGTGAGCTTTATCAGCGTCACGACGCATTCATGTCGGTGTTGTTCCGTAAAATTTGGCTCTCTACCCAGTGGAGCGAGCCGACGGCTGTTTTCTATGAGTCGCTGCTGCTGTCGCCCACCATCGACATCAACGACGCACTGCTCATGGCGAGTGCCATGTTGCTGGGCTGCCGCATGCAGTTCGACTTTCTGAAATTCCGCACATTGCTGAAAGTCTATCAGCATGCCACCGACGAGCGGTTGCGGCAGCGCGCACTGGTGGGGTGGTGTCTGGCAATGAAAGATGGTAGCGAGACAGCCCTCTATGCCGAAAGCATCAGCAGTCTTGTTGAGGAGGTCTGCAACCAGCCCGAATCGCGACGCGAACTGCTCGAACTGCAAATGCAGCTGTTCCACTGCATCAATGCCGAGCGCGACAAGCAGAAAATTCAGGACGACATCATTCCTTCGATCATGGAGAACAACAACCTGCGCATCACCCGCTTTGGCATCGAGGAGAAGGAAGACGACCCCATGCAGGACATTCTCGACCCAGGAGCTGCCGACCGTGCCATGGAAGAAATGGAGCACACCATGCAGCGCATGGCTGAGATGCAGAAACAAGGGGCTGACATCTATTTCGGCGGTTTTTCGCTGATGAAACGTTTTCCTTTCTTCAACGATGTGGCCCACTGGCTGACACCGTTCTACAAAGAGAGCAGCGGACTGAACGATGTGGCCGACAAGCTGGGCGACACCAACCTGTTGCAGAACATTGTTGAGAACGGCCCGTTCTGCGACAGCGACAAGTATTCGTTTGCTTTGGCCATTGTGCAGGTCATCGACCAGTTGCCGCCCAGTGTGCGCGAAATGGTGGGCACCGCCGAGGCCATGGGACCTATTGCACCGCGCGAGGAGCTTAGTTCGCCGGCTTTCGTCCGTCGCATGTATCTGCAGGATCTTTACCGTTTTTACCGCCTGTATCCGCTGCGTGCCGATTTCGACAATCCTTTCGACGCTTATCAGACGCATTCCGACCATCAGAATGCGGTCATCAAGTGTTTCTTCTTTGCGCAGCCCGTTTTCGTAAACACGCTTCTCGCCGACCAGGTGAGCGAACTGGGCACTTTCTTGCTAAAGCACGGGCGTATGGGAGAATTGCGACTGCTGCTCAAAACATACGCGAAGAATACTGACGATGTACGGCTGTTGCTGTTGAGTGCGCGCTGCAGCGAGTTTTTTAATGAAAACAAAGAAGTGGAGTGTTACGAGCGAGTGCTGGCCTTGCAGCCCGACAACGAGGTGGCGCTTCGCAACATGGGACAGCACCATTTTGCCAAAGAGCGCTACGAGGAGGCCGAAAAATGTTACAGCCTGTTGCTCGGCAAACAGCCTGAGAAGAAAAGCTACCTGATGAGCTATGCCGTGGCGCTGCTCTATCAGGGGAAAACCGAGGAGGCTATGCCCGTGGTTTTCCAACTCGACTACGAACACCCTGACGACCTGAACGTGAAGCGAACCTTGGCTTGGGGACTCATGGCTCAGGGAAAATTGCAACAGGCGCAAGAGGTGTATCAGCGCATTCTCAGTAACGAAAAGGCCGTGGCCGAAGACTATCTTAATGCTGGTTATTGCGAGTGGTTCTTGGGAAATGTGTCGGCTGCCAAGTCGATGTTTGCCTTGTATGCCAACAAGGGAAAGCAACCGCTTTCCTACCATTTTGCCCACGATGCAAAGACGCTGGAGGCTCATGGCATCAGTCTGATGGACCGCACGCTCATGGCCGATTTGCTGTTGGTCTGAAAAAGTAAACAAGGAGTTCAAGGAGTTGCAAGGAGTTCAAGACAATAGCTTCATGCCTTGTTCTTTCTCTAAGAAAGATTCCTCAGAACAAATACTAATGTCTTGAACTCCTTGAACTCCTTGAACTTCTTGAACTCCTCGCAAACTCCTTGCAACTCCTTGTTTACTTTAATGCTCAGAGCCACGGAGCCAGCAAATGGGCAAACCATCCCACAAACTTGTTCCATGGCGTGCGCCATTGGTTCCACGACTCCTGGGTGAGCTTGAACGAGTCTTTCTTGTCGAGCTCAAAAATATTGTCGAGCTCGCGGGTGGTGCAGGTGTCGATGATGACCGCGTTTTCTTCGTAGTCAAAACGCAGGCTGCGCGAGTTAAGATTGGCACTGCCTATTGTGCAAAAACGCCCGTCCACCGTGATGACCTTCGTGTGGTGGAACCCCGGTTTGTAAATCCACACGTCGGCCCCGTAGCGCATCAGTTTGTGGACATTGTAAAACACACAGTCGGGCGTTAAGGGAATGTCGCTTTTCTGCGAAACCATGATTTCTACCTTCACGCCGCGTTTCACGGCTTCGCGCAGTGCCTTTTTCAGTTTGCGGTTGAGTGTCAGGTAGGGATTTACCAGTTTGATGCTGTCGCGGGCCATGTTGATGGCATTAACATAGAACGAGCGGATGATGGCTGGCGACGTGCGGGGTTCGCGGTTGATGATACCAATCATCTTCTTGCCTTTGGTGACTGTGCTGTCGGGCTTCAGTCCGCTGATGTGCTTGGCTGGGTAAAGACCGTAGTAGTATTTTTCACCTTGCAGGCGTTTGCCGGTCACTTTCTCCCAAATATTTATGAAAATGCGCTGCAGCGTGTTCACCTCCTCGCCTTCGATGCGGCAGTGCAAGTCGCGCCAGGAACCCACGGCCTTGGTGCCGTTGATGTAGTAGTCGGCCACGTTCATGCCGCCAGTATAGGCAATCTTGCCATCGATAATCACAATTTTGCGGTGGTCGCGGGTCCAAACGTGGTTGATCCAAGGAAACTGCACCGGGTCGAATTCATAGATTTCAATTCCCTTTTCGCGTATGGCTCTGAGGTGCTTTTTCTTCAGCGGACGGTTGTTGGAGTCGTTGCCAAAACCGTCGAACAAAGCTCGTACCTCAACGCCCTCCTGACTTTTTTCTTCGAGCAGCAAAAACAGTTCGCGGGCTATGGAGTCATTGCGGAAGTTGAAGTATTCCAAATGAATGGAGCTACGGGCCTGGCGGATGGCAGCAAACATGTCGTCGAATTTCTCCTGTCCGTTGGTGAGCAGGGTGAGCGAGTTGTTGTGCGAAAAGGTTACGCCCTCTTGGCGCATTTTTTCCACGATGAGCGAGTCGCTGGTCTGAGCGTAGGTAATTGATAATTGACAATGGATAATTGACAACACACAATATACAATGAACTTCTGACCCAGCCAGGGCCTCCCAAAAGCAGGGAGAAATACTTTGAACATTTTTGGGTTAATTATCAATTGTCAACTATCAATTATCAATTTTCAATTATTTAAATCATGCACGAATAATGGTCAACAACGCCTAGCAAATGGTTGTCGGCATCCACCACAAGTACGGTGTGGACTTTGTATTTCTGCATGATTTTCTGTATCTCGGTGATGTTTGTGGTTGGCGACACGCTTTTGGGGTGGCGGGTCATGATGTCGCTCACGGTTCGGTTGAAAAACTCTGCCTGCCATTTCTCCATGGCGCGGCGGATGTCGCCATCGGTGATGAGTCCAATCACTTGGTTGTTCTCCAGCGAAACGCCCAAGCCCAGTTTGCCTTTACTCACGTGGATAATGGCTTCGCCCAGGTGCATGTCGGCGGGAATAATGGGCAGGTCGTTAGAGCGCATCACGTCGCGCGCAGTGGTCAACAGTCGTTTGCCCAGTTCGCCGCCGGGATGGAATTGTGCAAAATCTTGGGGCTTGAAGTTTCGCAGCTCCATCAGGGCGATGGCCAGTGCGTCGCCCATGACAAGCACCGCCGTGGTTGAGCTGGTGGGAGCCAGATTGAGTGGGCATGCCTCTTTCTCCACGCGCACATTCAGATGAACGGTGGAATATTTTGCCAGCAGCGAGTCGGCATTGCCGCTCATGCCGATAATGGGTACATTCATGTGCAGCACCATGGGGATGAAGCGCAGCAGTTCGTCGGTCTGGCCCGAGTTGCTGATGGCCAGCACCACGTCGTCCTGAGTCATCACGCCCAGGTCGCCATGAAACACGTCGAGCGGATTGATGAAAAACGAAGGAGTGCCGGTGCTCGAAAGTGTGGCAGCAATCTTGGCTCCGATGTGGCCGCTTTTGCCTACACCCGTCACTATCACCTTTCCGCGGCAGTTGAAAATCAGTTCTACGGCACGGTCGAAACTCTCATCTATTTGTGGTATCAGGTCTGACACGGCCTTTGCCTCGTCTTTGATGGCCTGAATGGCATGTTCTCTGATGCTTTTTTTCATAACGTTGCTATGCGAGTAGTTCTCTGATAAGCGACTCCAGCTTGTTTAGTTCCAGCATGTTGGGCCCGTCGCTGAGGCCACGGTCGGGGTCGGGGTGTACTTCGAAGAAATATCCCGTGGCACCAAAGGCTTTGGCTGCCAAAGCCATGGACGGCACAAAGCGGCGGTCGCCCGAGGTCTTGCCTCCGCCGGCTCCCGGCCGCTGCACACTGTGGGTGCAGTCCATGATGACCGTCGGCACAATGTTAAGCATGTCGGGAATGTTGCGGAAATCCACCACCAGATTGTTATAGCCAAAGGTGTTGCCACGCTCGGTGAGCCATACCTCCTTGGCACCGGCTTCCTTGGCTTTCTCTACAGGATAGCGCATGTCGATGCCAGAAAGAAACTGGGCTTTCTTGATGTTGACGATGCGACCCGTTTGCGCGGCGGCAACGAGCAGGTCGGTCTGGCGACAAAGAAAGGCAGGAATTTGTAGCACGTCGCATACCTCGGCAGCCATTTGGGCCTGATGACTTTCGTGAATGTCGGTCAGAATGCGCAAACCGTATTTCTCTTTGATGTCGCCCAGCATGCGGATGCCGCGCTCCAGCCCAGGACCGCGAAACGAATGAATGGAAGTGCGGTTGGCTTTGTCGAACGAGGCCTTGAAAATGATATTGATGCCCAGCGCCTGGTTGATGCGCACCAGCTCTTCGGCTACTGTGCTCAGCAGTTCTTGCGACTCAATAACGCAGGGGCCTGCTATAAATATTGGGTTGTTTTTCATATTGTTGTCAATCTTCAATTCATCTTTCATTTCTCATTTCTCATTTCTCATTTCTCATCTCATTTGCCAATTCTCATTTCTCATTTTTAATATGTACATCCTGTTGCGGGAACGGTATCTCGATGCCGTTCTCGTTCAGTGTGCGATAAATGGTCTCCATGATTTCGCTCACCACATAGATTTTCTTCACGGCATCTACCCACACGATGAGTTTCATGTTGATGCTGCTGTCGGCAAACTCGGTGAACACCACCTTGGGCGGCTTGCTGTTGTCGGTCCAGGGATGGTGCAAAGCCGCCACGGCATCCTGCACCAACTGGCGCACTTGTTCTATTTTCGAACCGTAGGCCACGCCGAAAGGCACCAGTGCCAACACGTAGCCGTGGTTGCGGGTGAGGTTCTTGTAGTTCTTGGAAAAAAGTTGTGAGTTCTGATAGGCGATCACCTCGCCGTAGAGCGACTCTACCATGGTGCTGGTGTAGTTGATGTTGGTCACTTTGCCCATGGTGCCGTCAATCTCTATCCAGTCGCCCTGCTTGATACGGCCCGCCATGAGCGAAACTCCGTAGTAGATGTTCTCCAGAATGTCTTTCATGGCAAAACCTACACCCGTTGAAAGACCGCCTGAAATAACCATCAGCCAGGTGTTGCTCACGCGGAGAATGGCCAGCGAGATGAGCAGCCAGGCTCCCCAAACCACCACCTGAATAATGTTGCGGCCCATGATGTTGCGGCTGGCCGAGGTGTCGAAACCGTGGCTTTGCAGATAGAGTCGCAACAATTCGCGCAACAGCTTGCTGAGATAAGAGAAGAAAAACCACAGTCCCACCACCACTGAAATGTTGAACAGGCTGAGCTTGAATTTCTCGGCATCGACAAAGTGGGTGGTGAATATCTTCCAAGTGAGTCCGCTCAGGTTGAATACGTCGGCAGCCCAGTAGATAGAGAGCAGCACCGACAACAGTCCCAGCACGGGCAACAACACTTTATACACCAGCTGATAGAACCATGTGCTCGTGATGGGCTTCTCGGCTAGATGATGACGCTCGGCGTAGTTTTTCATCCACTCGCTGAAACAGGTGATGGTAAGAATGCACGTCAGCTGCATGATCCACCAAATGAGAATCTGCACACTGAGCAGCGTGTAGCCCGACCACGAGCAGCCCACAGAAATGAGGAACACCACGAGCGAGGCATAGGCGTAGAACATGTCGCTGCTTGGAATGTTGGAGTTGTTCTTGCGGATGACCCACCATTGCCACAGCGTACACAGCAGCAGGATAGGGGGGAAGAGCAGGTTGACCAGCTCGTTGGGAATCAGCACGATTCGGAACGAAATGACGATGAACCCCATAATGATGAGCGGGGCGTAGATGCGGAATGCACTCTTGATTTGCTTGCCATCGACACGCAAGAGCAGCGAAATGAGAATCACGCCCAACAGCCACGCGTACTCCACCAGCAGATTGCTGGCCATGATGATGAAGTTTTGTTCGATGGTGGTTTGGATGATGCCCAGAATAATGGCAAAGGTAATGGTGGCCGTAGCCATGGTGATGCACGACCGCTTGGCAAAAAACGACTCCGAGCGGAAGCGTTTGGGTGTGAGATAGCGTATCACCACGAAATTGAGCACGGCGGCCAGCAACGCATAAAAAACGATGACAATAAACAGTCCGATAATCATTCTCACGTCCCATTGCGACTCCTGGTTTTTCACGGGGCGGTATTTCTCGCTGACGGTCATGGCCGTACGGTTGACATTCGAGTGGAAGCGCGAGAGAATGGTGAAATAGTTTTCGCCGCCGTTACGGAAAATGTTCGATTGTATCTCGTTGTAGCGCAGGTTGGCGTAGTCGTTGAGTGTCTTCAGTTTATATTCGGTATTCTCGTAGTATTTGTTGTACTGCGTGAGCTGTTCTTGGTTTTCAACGAGCGAGTTGCGGATGCTCGTGGCCAGTGTCAGGCACACGTTGCGGTCAACGAGTGCGGTGTCGTCGAGCGTGATGCGTGCCATCTGCTGCAGACTCACAATCAGACTGTCGTAACGCTCTATTTCAGCGCGAAGATTCTCCGAGAGTGTGCGAAGCGGAATGGCTTTGGTGCGGAAATCCTGATATTGGTCGGTGGCCTCGTGACAGGCGTAGGTCAGGTCGAACACGTAGTCGGGCTTCTGCGAGTAGAGCATCAGCGCGTTCTGGTTGCTCCGCTGCATGATGGAGAACATGTTGCGTCGCACCTGCTCATTCTCCTGCTTGAACATTCGCATTTGCTTTTTCTGCTCCAGATGGTTGCTGGTCAGCTCGACTCGAAGCACTGAAAGCGTCTGTTTCAGGTCTTTCTCCTTCAGCACCGCATGGGCGGGAAGCACCAACACAATGGCAGAAAGCAATATAAATAATACTCGTTTCATCATTTCTGTGCAAAATTACGAATAATAATTGAAACTCTTGGCCGTTTTCAGTAAATAATTTCTTAATTTTGCCCGCAAATCAGCTATTTCCTCACAAGATGGAACCTAAAACACGCCTCATGCTCATTGCCGACAGCGGCAGCACCAAAACCGACTGGCTACTGGCCACTGCCGATGGCCGGGTTGTGCAGACAATCGTCGCCCAAGGCATCAATCCTGTTCATCAGACGTCTGCCGACATCGCTAAAGAACTTGCTCTGGTGGCTGCTCAATTAAGCAACCAACCTACTCAGGTTTTCTTTTACGGTGCTGGTGTTCTTCCTCAGAACCAGCCGCTTATGCGCACGCTTCTCGGCAATGCTTTCGCGGCTTGTGCCGAGCCTGCTGCAGAGAGCGATTTGCTGGGCGCTGCCCGCGCCTTATGCCAACGCAGCGAGGGCGTGGCTTGCATTTTGGGTACGGGTGCCAACTCGTGCTTGTACGATGGCGAGCATATTGTGCAGAATACGCCTCCACTGGGATACATCCTTGGCGACGAGGGTAGTGGGGCCGTGCTGGGCCGGCTGTTCATCAATGCCCTGTTTAAGGGAGCCTTGCCCGCTGATATGCGCGACGACTATCTGCGCACCACGGGCCAAACCTACGCTGATATCATCCGGCGTGTCTATCGTGAGCCATTGGCCAACCGCTTTCTAGCTTCCACCTCTTTATATATAGCCGCTCATCTGGCCGAAAGTCCAGACCTGCAACAGCTCGTCATCGACAATTTCCAACAGTTCCTCCAGCGCAACGTGCGTCCCTACAGTCGCCCCGACCTTCCCATTAATGCTGTGGGCAGTATGGCTTGGCACTATCGCGATCAGCTCCAATCCGCATGCCGCGCTGAAGGTTTCATGCTTGGCACCGTCGTGAAAAATCCCATTCAGGGCATGACTGAGTATCATTCATCTCTATTTTAATTGTCAATTTGTAACATTTTTATGTATTAAATGTAGCTATTTGCAAAATTGTACATAATTTTAACAAAAAAGTATTATGTTCTTATAATTAATTTGCTTACCTTTGCAAGCAAATATTCAAAATGACAATTTTATTCACTAACTTAAATTAATAACTTAAAACTTAAAAAGCTTATGAAAAAGATTTTTACTTTGATTGCTGCCGCACTCATGGCAGTGAGTGCAAGTGCCAAGCAAGATGTTGACATTTCCGCTATCCTTACCGATGGTGTTGGTACATTTAACTCTTGGGAATGGAAAGGCGTCATTCTTAGCACAGGTGATTTGATTGTAGATGATGAGGCAAAAACTGCTGACGACAAGAATGTCACCTATTTTGATGCTAGTGCTTATGATTATCTCATTGTTGAGATGGAAGAAACCACCTGTGATCCTCAGTTGATTATTCAGTACAAATGTAAAGGAACTGTCGGGCAGTATGGTGCAGAATTTGATCAGGCACTGACATCGGGTAGCATGTCTGGTTTACCCA
>JAEEGL010073937.1_pt1 | contig 12798 bp, 15 predicted proteins | sample 9134231 | NCBI WGS metagenome assembly JAEEGL01 (sample SAMN16246548, study PRJNA631951) | gut metagenome | biome: gut microbiome; feature: rumen; material: fiber-attached | host: Bos | place: Iran: Karaj | collected 2018-10
AATATCTATTGTTGATGTATCGCCAGCTTTATAAATTGAAACTAAGCTTTTTTTCAAAAGGACTATTTTTTTGTCCATATTTTCTTTTATTTCTTCAATCTGTTCTCTAAGTGATAGTATTTCTCTATCCAAAGAATTTATATAATCATTTGAAATATCTATTTGATTTTTAACAATGTTTATTTTTTTGTCTATTGATTCTTTATTTTTAGCCTCTTTAGAAACTTCTTCGCTAACTTTTTTTAATTCTTCCGCAAGTTCTCTTTTTTGGCTTTGCAATTTTGCTTTTTTAGATTCATTTGGCAAAGACTTTATAACTGACGATCCAAAAAAATTACTAAAAAGTAAACACCCAGATGCAGCAACTAAAAATACTGACTTTATTATTTTTTTACCACGCAACGACATCACCGCCTTCTTTAGAAAGATAACGTCTTATTGAAATTGAGCTTCCTATTATACCAAAAAACATACCCGTAGCAGCAAAACCACCCATAACTCTCCAGAAAATATTTTTAAAGTTCACTCCTGCAAAAGGTACTATTCCTTCAATCACTTCCCATATTACATTATAGACACTGCCCAAAATAAAAGTTGAAACTACAGCAGCAACCAGCCCAATAATTATACCTTCTATTAAAAAAGGAGCCCTAATAAATCCGTTTGTTGCACCAACTGATTTCATTATGCTTATTTCAAATCTCCTGCTGTGCAATGAAATACGGATTGTATTAGAAATTATAAACAGCGACACCAAACCTAGCGAACAAATAACGCCTATACCGCCCCTTGCAACAGTTTTACTTAAATTAGAAAGCTTTTGAGCTGTTTCACTACGGTCACCAATAGTATCTACTTCTGGAATAGCTTTAATTTTATTAACTGTGTTTTCATAAAGCGCCAAATCTTTCATAGTAACATGAAACGATTCCGGGAAAGGATTATCATCTTCACAAACTGCATCATAAAGCGAACCCAAAACATCCCTATATTTTTCTGCAGCTTGTCCACTGGAATAATATTCACAGCTTACTATATTATCAATATTTTCAATTTTTTTACCAACTTGCAAAGCCTGCGCAGGCGTTATTTCTTTGTCTAAAAATACAGTAATGCTATTACGATTCTCTATTGATTTAAGCGCACGATTCACATTATAAGAAAAAAGCACCGCACTACCAGTTAATATCATACAGCAAATCATAACTAGCATAGAAGCCGCAGACATAATTCTATTAACCCATATGTTTTTAAAGCCCTCTTTTATAAAATATTTAAAAGAATTTATAATCATTATTTTTCACCACTCAATTCACTGTCTTTTGTCAATTTTCCTTTTGATATTTCAACCACTCTAAAATTGCTAAACTGTTTAACAATAGAAATATCATGCGTAACCATTATAATTGTTGTCCCGCACTGATTAATCTGGCTAAGAAGATCAACCAATTCATAAGAAAGAGACGGATCAATATTTCCGGTAGGTTCATCCGCAATAATCATACTAGGATTATTAACAAGTGCCCTGGCAAGACCCACCCTTTGCTTTTCGCCCCCGGAAAGCTCAGACACTTTTCTTCTTGCTTTACTACCTAATCCAACCAAATTAAGAACATACGGAACACGTTTTCTTATATCTCTGGCACGAGAACCTATAACATGCATAGCAAAAGCAACATTTTCAAATACTGTCATTTTTTCTATTACTCTAAAATCCTGGAATACTATTCCCATAGTTCTGCGCAAATACGGGATTTTTCTTTTTTTCATTTTGCCTAAAGACACATTATTTATATATATATCGCCTGACGTTGGCTCTTCTTCTTTTGTTAAAAGTTTTAAAAATGTACTTTTCCCAGAACCAGACGGCCCCACTACAAATACAAATTCGCCATCAGCAATTTTTAAATTTAAATTTTCAAGCGCTTTGATATCATTCCCATACACTTTTGTAACATTTTCAAATTCTATCATAATAAAACTTCACACCCTAAAAACTATTAATGTGCTGCCCGCAAAATTCAAGGCAACACATAGATTAACAACATTAATTTTCAGCTATAAATTAAAATTTAATACTTTGCCCCATATAAAATTTTTAAACTTAGCAATTTTAACTACTTAATTTTAAAATTTAACAGGATTAGACATTAAATATTTTTTAACCATTAAAGCCACTTTAAACACAATTGCATCTTCGAATTCTCTAAGATCTAAACCGGTAATTTTTTTGATTTTTTCAAGTCTATAAACAAGTGTATTTCTGTGTACAAAAAGTTTTCTGGAAGTTTCCGAAACATTCAGGCTATTTTCAAAGAATTTTTGAATAGTGAAAAGTGTTTCATGATCCATGGAAGTTACAGAACCTTTTTTGAATACTTCTTTTAAGAAAGTTTCACAAAGTGTGGTAGGAAGCTGATACACAAGTCTAGCAATTCCTAAATGATCATATGTAATAACATTTTTTTCTGTATCAAATACTTTTCCAACTTCAATTGAAACCTGGGCTTCTTTAAATGATCTAGCAAGCTCTCTAATTCCGCTTACTGCTGTACCTACTCCTACAACAGCATGTGTATAGTATTCACCTGAAAGTGTATCTACTATCGATGCGGCTAATTTTTCCAAAGATTTTGGGTCTGTATCTTTCTTTATTTCTTTTACTAGTGCAATATCATTTTCATTAATGCTAATTACAAAATCTTTTGTTTTATCTGGGAATAAACCTTGAACAACATCAAACGGAGAAACATCTGATTTTGAAGTTACTTTCACAATCATACAAACGCGGTTTACATCACAGTTAAACTTCATTTCGCGAGCCTTAAGATAAATATCCCCCGGCAAAACATTATCTAAAAGAACATTTTTTATAAAATTAACCTTATCATATTTTTCATCGTTTTGCTGCTTAACGCTATTCATAGCAACGGCCAATAAAACCGATTCTCTTGCCGCAACTTCATCTACACCTGTTACAAAAACAGCAAACTCAGGACGCAAAGGATTGCCAAATGCTTTAAATGTATAGCCACTTGATACAAATGGTTCGCCCGAAATCATCATATCAGGAGTTACAGAACTAATACTTTCTCCAATTTTTGATGGATCGTTACATGCAACAATCATTGAAGAGTCATCAATAACTCCCATAGGTCCTTTCATAACATCTGCTGTCTGCCTTATTATGTTTTGAAATAATCTTTTAGACATAATTAAATCTCCTACCTTTTTAGTATTAAAATTAAAGTACTTTCTGGATTTTTAAACATAAAAAAATAACCTATTCTTTTATCAATTATATACAATTAATCAACATTTTGCAAGCTCACAATTACTTTTATGATAAAAATTACGTTTTGCACACTAATAAAACTTTCTTTCTTTCTTTATGGTAAAATTGCACAAAACCATTTACCGTTTATGTATTACAAAACAAATATACTCACCATAATGACGAGTAATTATAATATAAACTATTTATATTTATTTATTTTACTGCCGACAAATCTTCCCCTGCAATCCTTACTATTTCTACTCTAGCATTTTCTGAATCTTTATAATTTTGAGACGCTTTTAAACTTTCTTTATTTAAAAGCAGCGCCGTATTTTCGCTTTGGATTTGATCAAGTTCTTTAGAAGCTTTTGAAACTTTATCTATACATTCCGCGTACTTAGACTGCTCTGAAACAAACAAAAAGCCAAATCCTGCAGACACTAAAAAAACTGAAAAAACAGACCCCATAAACATTTTTAAAGCTCTATTTTTTTGAATTTGCCGTTGGGATCTACTAGGAAGTTTAAGAACTTTCCCCTCTTTATGTTTTTCTTTTTTTAACGGAGCAAAATCATAAGCCGCGTTTCTATTATACATCAATTCAACATCTCCATAAATTCCTTAAATTTTCTCACAAACCCTAAGCTTTGCACTTCTTGATCTTGTATTTTCATTGACTTCTTTTGCCGAAGGCTTAAGAGCTTTTTTGCTTATCATATGTGCACTTGGATTTTTTCCACAAACACAAATTGGAAAATCCGGCGGACATATGCACCCTGTGCACCAATCTTGCATTTTCTTTTTTACAATCTTATCCTCAAGAGAATGAAATGTTATTACCACAATCCTTCCGCCTTTTTTTAAGACTCTAAATGCATTTTCTAAACTTTTTTTTAAATTTTCAAGTTCATCATTAACATAAATTCTTATAGCCTGAAACGTTCTTCTAGCTGGATTTCCGCCTTCTCTACGTGAAAATGCCGGTATCGCATTTTTTACTATATCAGCAAGTTCAGTAGTTGTTTCAATTAATTTTCTTTCTCTTGCTTTTACTATTTTAAATGCTATTTTTGACGCATATCTTTCCTCGCCATACTCTTTTATTATCTTTCTAAGCTCATCTTCATCCAAAAAATTTATTACATCATATGCCGACTGACCTTGTTTACTCATTCTCATATCAAGCGGCGCTTCTTTTTTATAAGAAAAACCTCTTTCTGCGATATCAAGCTGATATGAAGAAACTCCTAAATCAAATACCACTCCATCTATACCATCAAAGCCTAAGTTATGTACAATATCATAAATATTAGAAAAATTATCATTCACAATTTCAACATTCTTAAATTCTTTTAATTTTTCTTTACACGCCAAAATGGCATCAGGATCTTGGTCAATACAGATAAGTTTACCTTTTTTGGAAAGATTGGACGCAACTTCATATGATAATCCAGCACCACCCGCAGTAGCATCAACATAAATCCCATTTGGATTAATATTCAGTAATTCTACTGTTTCCTTCAGAAGCACAGTTTTATGATTAAATTCCAAAGTTACATTCCTTCTTTTTATAGTAGCTTTAAATGCACATAAAAGCATAATACCACTACATTTTATTATGCTACAACTATATTAATTAAAAATCAACACCCAAATTATGACATTTTAAAAATTTGGTCATTTGAATAATTTTTTAATAATATTTTTCGATATTTTATTATTGTTTACCAAATAAATTGCCAACAATTTTATTATTATACTGCACAGCATTTCCTTCATCAGTATCTATATGCATAGCAAAGGAAAAATTCTCACTTACTCTAGCCACAACATCTTCAAAAATCAATGATCGAGATTCACTTTTTATTCTCACTTTCACTTTTTCACCATTTTTTACGTTTAACTTTTCTGCGTCTTCCCGTGTCATATGAATATGCCTTTTTGCAACAATCAATCCCTCAAAAATTTCAAAACTTCCTTTTGGACCAATTAACGTGCACCCTGGTGTACCATCTAAATCACCCGATTCCCTAATTACACCCTTTGCACCTATCTTCCTTGCGTCCGTTAAAGAAATTTCAACCTGCGTTTTTTTACGAATCGGCCCTAAAATTGCAACGTTTTTAAGTATAGATTTATCGGTTTTTATGTCTACGCGCTCCTCGCAAGCAAACTGCCCAGGCTGAGAAAGATCTTTTCTCTTAGAAAATTTGTAGCCTTTACCAAAAAGAACATCTGCAACTTCTTGCGAAAGATGAACATGTCTTGCAGAAACTTCTACAGGTATATCAATTGGGTTTGAATCCATAATTTTACCCCCTTTTTAAAATTTTTTTCTCTATGTTTTTGTACATATGATTTTTACTAAGCCTAATAAATCCAGCCATAAAATCTGCTTTTTTAATATTAATCATTTCACTATTTAATTCAGCAAAATTTCCTACTCCGTCTGCAGATAAAACTCCCTCACCCTGAATTTTAATTGATATTTCCTGATTAGAGGGCAAAACTATAGGCCTACAGGATATTTCATGCGGACAAATTGGCGTAATCACAACACAATTAGCATCGTTATCAATTATTGGGCCACCCGACGAAAAAGAATACGCTGTTGAACCCGTTGGCGTAGCAACAATTACACCATCCGCACGAAAGGACATTATTTTTTCACCAGATTTATAAATTTCAAAGTTCATCATACGCGAAAGAGAATTACGAACTATCGAAATTTCATTTAAAGCAAAAAACGTTTTTTTATTACACTTTGCCTCAATCAAAAAATGATTTTCTACTAAATAATTGCCTTCAGACAAATATTTAAGTTTATCTAGTTCATCTTTTTCCACGCTAGATAAAAAGCCCATCTTGCCTGTATTTATACCCAAAACAGGCTTGTTAAACTTAGCACAAAGTTTAGAAAAATATATTATACTTCCATCTCCACCAAAAACAATTGCTATGTCACTATTAGAAATCGCATCATTTACATCATTAAAAAAAACAATATTTTCATTTTCTATGTAGTTTTTTATTTTTAAGCTTAAAAAAATTTGGATACCACAATCGGCCAAAACGGACACGGATTTTTTTATTATTTCTAAATTATATTCTTTTTTTTCGTCAAACAAAAACGCTACTCTTTTAATCATAAAATCACCCAAAGCGCTCATTTTATATGGTTAAAGTTCATCATGAGAAAGCTCAACTATATTTTCCGGATCAACCGGCTCATCAATATAAGGGCTCCACGATTTTTTTACTAAAATTAAATACTCTATATTCCCATCGGGACCTTTTATGGGAGAATAATCTAATGCCAAAACTGCAAAACCATTATTCAAACAGAACTCACAAATTTTATTTACTGCCATAGCGTGCAATTTTTTGTTTTTTACAACTCCATTTTTTCCAATATTTTCTTTGCCAACTTCAAACTGAGGCTTTATTAAGCACACACCCAATGCTCCATTTTCTATTATGTTTCTAATTGAAGACAAAACCAAAGTAAGCGATATAAATGAAACATCAACGGTAAAAAAATCAATCTTATCTTCAAAAAGCTCTTTTTTTAGCTTTCTTGCGTTAACTCCTTCAATATTCACAACTCTTGGATCGCTTAAAAGTTTCTCGTCTAACTGGTCATGACCAACGTCCACAGCATATACTTTTTTGCAGCCATTTTGAAGCATACAATCAGTAAAACCACCAGTACTTGCCCCAACATCAAGTGCAATTTTACCTTCAATTTCAACATCAAAATTATTAAGTGCTTTTTCCAGTTTAAGTCCACCGCGGCTTACATATTTAATAGCGTTTTCTTCAATTTTTATATCGGCATCTTCTTCAAATTCCGCACTAGGTTTATTAACTTTTTTACCGTTTACGAAAACCAAACCATCTAATATTAACTTCTTGGCTTTTTCTCTGCTTGGAGATAAATTTTTTTCACACATTAAAATATCTATTCTTTTTTTCATTTGGGAGATAATGAATTATATTCTTAAAATTCATTGTTACTCCTCGAGCCACCTACCTTTTATTTATTAATTATAATTACTCATTGCCTCATCAATTTTTCCATCAATAATAAGCTTAATAGCTTTAAAAACATTTTCAAAATTTTCGGTAACCGTTTTAAATTCATCATCAGAAAAAGATGAAACAACCCAATCCTCCAGCCTCCACATATCATTGGGCTTATTACCAATCCCAATCTTAATACGCGGAAAATTCTCTGTGCCACAAAGCGATATAATACTTTTTACACCATTTTGCCCACCGTGCGAACCCTTTTTTCTAATACGAATTTTTCCAACAGGAAGGCAAATATCATCAAAAATAAGAATTATGTTTTCGGGTTTTACTTTATAAAAAGACATTACACCAAAAACTGATTTTCCACTCAAATTCATATATGTTTGTGGTTTTAAAAGCATTATTTTTTTGCCATCCAACAAAAAATTAGCACCAAGTGCATCAAATTTATTAAAAGAAAAATTTACATTCATTTTTTCGGCTATTAGGTCTAAAATGATAAAGCCCGAATTATGCCGAGTCTTCTTGTATTTATCACCCGGGTTTCCTAATCCAACAACTATGTAATCCACCGCACTCATCTAATAATACCTCTAAACTACTCTAAAATCATAGTAGACATAGGTTTATCGCCGTTTATCCTTTTAATTGCTTCCGAAAATATCGGTGCCACATTAAGAACTGTAAATTTATCCAGCATTTTTTCTTCCGGAATGTCAATAGTATTAAACGCAATTATTTTTTTAATACAACTGTTTTTTATATTTTCTACTGCGTTACCAGAAAGAACAGGATGCGCAACGTAAGCATAAACTTCTTTTGCTCCACCTTTTTCAATTACAGCCTCTGCGGCATGACAAAGCGTTCCAGCAGTATCCATAATGTCATCAACCAAAATGATCTTTTTGTCTTTAATATCACCTATTACATTCATGACCTGACTTACATTTGCTTTTGGGCGTCTTTTATCAATCAGTGCTATCGGGCAACCAAGCCTTGTGGCAAATTGACGTGCCCTTGCAATAGATCCCAAATCCGGGGCCAGAACAGTAAATTCATCTGGATTAAAGCCATCAATTTCTTTAATAAAAGAAGCAAAAATTGGTGCTGCAATTATGTGATCAACAGGAATATCAAAAAAACCTTGAATTTGAATTGTGTGAAGCTCCATTGTAAGAATTCTATCTACACCAGCTTGAGTAAGTAAATTGGAAACTAGTTTGGCAGAAATTGGGTCTCTAGGGTTAGCTTTTCTATCTTGGCGAGCATATCCAAAATAAGGTATTACAGCCGTAATTCTAGCCGCTGACGCACGTTTAACAGCATCAACCATAAGTAAAAGCTCCATAAGATTATCATTAACTGGCGCACAAGTGGACTGCACTATAAAGCAATCGGCACCTCTAACCGATTCATAAATTGAAACAGATATTTCCCCATCGCTAAAACGCTCCACCTTTGATTTGCCAAGTTCACAGCCAAGTTCTTTGGCGATATCCTCTGCCAATTTAGGGTTGGAATTTGCCGAAAAAATTCTTAAGTCTCTCTTTTGATAATCCATAAACTAACCTCTCTCCTTAATTTTTAAACTTCCTCAAAGACTTTATTTATTATTTACAAAAGATACAAAAGGCCCTATTTTTTGATTTTCCGGTATAATACATTCCTTGCAGTAGCTATTATTTACAATTGTGTTGTCACCGATTTGAGAGTCAATAATTTGACTACTTGGGCCGACCACACATTCTTTACCAATTACTGTTTTACCCGTGAGAATTGTTCCAGGCAAAATAGTTGTTCCTGAACCAACCTGAACCCATCGGCCAACTATTATACCGTCTGTACACGGGATTTTTATGCCGTTTTCCATTAACCCGTTTAAAACTTTTTCTCTGGCTATTTCATTTAACTTTTGAAGCTGACATGCATCATTTGCGCCCAATGCAACGTCAGAAGATGAGGTTTCAAAAGCATCCACACGGTAATTATTCTTTATTAAAAGTTCTATAACTGAAGTTAGATAAAATTCATTTTGAGATGTGTTATCGCTTACTTTATCAATAAATTTCAAAAGATCCTTTACTTTAAACCAGTATGCTCCTGAGTTTATTTCTTTTATGGATCTTTGAACAAAACTTGCGTCTTTTTCTTCTACTATTGCTTGAACATCATAATCTCTACTATCTCTAATAATTCTTCCATATCCACAAGGATTTTCAAGGCGTGACGATATTATTGTGGCTGAGTTATTAGAATTTTTGTGCGTTTTATAAGCTTTAATTATTGTGGGCTTATCTATAAAAGGTGCATCGCCACCAAGGATAAGCACATCACCATTTTGATGCTTTTTTAAAAACCCCGATGCAGTCATAACGGCATGTGCTGTGCCTTTTCTTTCTGTTTGAATTACACTTTCAAGATTATATTTTAAACTTTCAAGATATTCCTGCACCAATTCATGTTTATACCCTGTAACAACACAAACATTTTTTATATTGCACTTAATAACTGCATTTATTACCCAACCAACCATCGGCTCAAAAAGCACAGACGAAAGCACCTTTGGAATATTGGATTTCATTCTCTTACCTTCTCCTGCAGCCAATATTACACAGCAAACATTTTCCAATAAATTCACTCCTATGAATATGAAAAATTATAAATCCAAATTACATTTTACCACTTTAATCCAGAAATTTCAAGATATATTACGGACTTTATTTATTATTTATTGCACTTTCCACCGCTTTTACTATATCTGCAGCAGTCATATTGTATGTTTCCTTTAAAAACGGCATTTTGCCCACTTGGCCAAAAGCATCTCTTATGCCAATAGCTCTAATTGGCACAGGATAATTTTCTGACAACGTTTCCGCAACAGCACTACGAAGGCCACCAATTATATTGTGGTTCTCCGCAACAACTACAGTCCCGGTTTTTTTAGCGGAATTTATAACAATCTCTTCATCAAGAGGTTTAATTGTATGGATATTTATAATTTCAGCATTTATACCCATCTCTTCAAGAGTTTTGTTTGCTTCTAAAACCTCCGAAACCATAATTCCAGTGCAAAAAATACTTACATCGCTTCCCTCTTTAATTATTTTTGCATTAAATAAATTAAAAGTTTCGTTTTCGTCAAAAATATCAGGCGTTGTTTTCCTGAACATTCTTATATACACTGGTCCTTTATAATCAACAATTTGCGGCAAAATATTTTTTAATTGATTATTATCTACAGGCTCAAAAATCACAATATTTGGTATACTGCGCAAAACACCTATATCTTCAAAACTCATGTGCGTACCGCCATTATATTCTGCACTTATTCCGGGATCAGTACCAATTATTTTTACGTTTTGCTTTGCGTAGCAAATCGAAATTGCTATTTGATCACATATTCTGCGAGTAGCAAACGGAGTAAAAGTGCAAATAAATGGAATAAATCCATAGCTACTCATTCCTGCAGCAATCGAAGCCATGTTTTGCTCGGCAATGCCAACGTTTATTGCTCTTTCAGGATACTTTTTCGGCAAATCACCAAATCCGTTTGGTTTGGCAAGATCAGCATTTATAATAACTATATTTTCATTTTGTTCCATTAATTTATCAATCTCTGATGCAAAAAGCGCTCTCATTTCCATTATTGGTCGCCCCCTAATTCTTCCATTCCTTCTTTAAACATATCCTCACTCACCGGCATACTGTGATTTGAAGCGCCAGCTTTTTCCGCAAAGCTAATTCCATAACCTTTTACTGTGTTTAAAATAATCATTGTTGGCTTAGAAGTAAAAGACTTTGCTTTTTGTAATGCGGCATCTATTTCCTCACAACTATTACCATTTTGGACAATTATAACATTCCAGCCAAATGCTTCCCATTTTTTATCCAGAGGTTCAACAGCACAAATATCTTCAATTTTCCCGTCCAATTGCAATTTATTATAATCCGTAAATGCAATTAAATTATTTAAATCATGATGCGCTGCAAACATTGCTGCTTCCCAAATTTGGCCTTCTTGAGTTTCACCATCGCCTATTATTGTGTAAATTGTAGCTCCATCTTTTTTTATTTTTGATGCTTTTGCAATCCCCACAGCACAGGAAAATCCTTGGCCAAGCGAGCCCGTAGTCATATCTATCCCCGGAGTCCTGTTCATATCGCAGTGGCTTGGCAAATTAGTACCTGGTTTATTAAGTGTTAAAAGCCAACTTTTTGGGAAATATCCCAAATCCGCCAAAACAGCATATACCGCCGGGCCACTATGTCCTTTGGAAACAATCAATCTATCTCTTCCCACTTTTTGCGGACTATTTGGGTCAATATTCATATGTTTATAATATAAAACAGCCAAAGTTTCCACTATTGAAAGTGAACCTCCAATATGTCCTACACCCAAAGTCCCTATTTCCTTTAATGTGTTTTTTCTTATTTCTATACATTTTTCCTTTAAATCCAATATAATCCCTCCACAAGTAAATAACTAATCATTTATTTTAAATTGTCTGGCCCAAAATTTTGCGGCAATAAGTCTTCAAGTGTAAAAATTTTAAAATCTTCCACGCTCTTAGCAATAATAACTTTAAACTCTTTTGGGTCACAAAATTCCCTTAATGCTTGCCTACACATTCCACAAGGAGGAGCAAATGAAGATAATTTATCGACTTCATCTTCGTTGCCGCCAACCACAGCAATTGCTTTAAATTTATTATGTCCATCATAAATAGCTCTAAAAAGTGCTGTACGCTCTGCGCAATTACACACCGAATAAGCTGCACATTCGATATTAAATCCGCCATAAATTTTATTTTCAGCAGTCATAATTGCCGCACCAACTTTATACCTGGAGTACGGTGCATATGCGTTTTTCCTTGACTTAAGTGCATGCAAAATTAATAATTTTATATCTTCCAATATGTATCCCTCCAAAAATAGGCTACGATAATACAGTATAATATTAATTTTAAAAAAATTCAAAATTTTATTAGAAAAAAAATAATTTAAACAATAAATTTATTTTTTAACCTTTAGTTGTATAATATTTTACTATATGAATTTTTTATTATAAATAGTATAATTGATTAGTATAATTATTTTTTTGGAGGTAAAAAATTTGAATAACAAAATCAAAAAAATTATTTCTTTATTTGTAGCATGTTTAATATGGATGTTTGCTCTACCCTGCGCCAAAACAAACGCAAGTGTACTAAGCGCCATAAAAAATACTGTTACATCTTTAACAGGATCAAACAGTCAAGGTGAAAACAGCTTTAATTTTATTAAAGCAAATGAATCATCAGCTGATTTCCTTTATGACGGATCGCTCTTTCTTTACGGAGGAATTGCTTTTATAGCAATATCTATACTCGGCATAATTATAACTCTAAAACCAAAAAAGAAGAAAAAAAAGAAAATTAAAAATACAGTATCTAGAAAAACAAAAAGATAAATTTACGGAGGAATTATTCATGCCAAATATAACCCGC
>JAEEGL012939084.1_pt1 | contig 12798 bp, 8 predicted proteins | sample 9134231 | NCBI WGS metagenome assembly JAEEGL01 (sample SAMN16246548, study PRJNA631951) | gut metagenome | biome: gut microbiome; feature: rumen; material: fiber-attached | host: Bos | place: Iran: Karaj | collected 2018-10
CAATGTTATCAGCATCGTGTTTACTTTCCATAATTCTAATGTTCTCTTTTTCATGTCTCTATTATTTATAATTCGAGTCAAAATTTATACTGCATTTTTCACTCGCCCTCCTTGCAGTCACCCGGCTCCGCACGGGTGCCTTGCCGGAGGGCTCGTTTTTCTTTTTTTAGCTCAAGAAGACTCAGGATCCGGATCTATTGAACTAAAGAGAGAGCCACGCGGAACCCGCGACTGAAGATGTAGCTGCTGGGGTAGCCGTAGTCCCGATACGCTGAACGGCACTCGTACGCGCGGTCGCCGCACCGGTCGCCGCCGCGAATCACGCGGTACGAACCCTCACTAGGACCTTTGGGATCCATTACTGCTGAAGATGAATCATACTCATACCTATTCCACCAATCCAGACACCATTCAGATACATTCCCATGCATATCATACAAACCCCAGTCATTCGGCAGTTTCTGCCCTACCGGATGAGTCTTGTCATCGCTGTTATACTTATACCACCCCACTTCATCCATTTCGGGACATTGGTACTTATCGGACAAATTCTTTCCGCTGTTCAGGGCGGTCGTGGTTCCGGCACGGCAGGCGTATTCCCACTGCGCTTCGGTCGGCAGTGTGTATTGATACCCTTCCGGCAAGAGACACGGTGCCTTCTCGATCTCAGTCAGTTTCTCACAAAACGCCTTTGCATCGTACCAATCTACACGTTGCACCGGCAGATCAGCCCCTTTAGACAAAGAAGGATTCTTTCCTGTCACGGCTTCATACTGGGCTTGAGTCACTTCATATTTGCCCATCCAATAGCCCTGTGTCAGTGTCACTTCATGCTGGAGTTCATTCTCACTTCTTCCCTTCTCATTTTTGGGGCTACCCATCCTAAACTTGCCCGGATTGATCCAAATCATATCTAGATCCACATTTTCCCCTAGCGGGACTGTAATATTGGAATCAAATACCAGTGCCACACGGAAACCGATAAGCATGAAAGAATGATCTGGTTCATAAATTGACCGGCAGGCAGAACGACAACCCACTGGGCTTGACCACCAATCGCCACCACGGCATATGCGGTACAATCCCTTAGTAGACAACGGATCCTTAATTCCATCTTTATATATGCTTGTCTGCAGCACAACAGTAGAATAAGAAGTACTGCCATCCGGATGATTTTTAATCTCTGGATCACCACAATCTAAACACCATTCACGCACATTTCCATGCATATCATAAAGCCCCCAGTCATTGGGTAACTTTTTTCCTACAGGATGAGGAGTACCATAATTTTTCGCGTCATCAATATAAACACCATTCTTCACATTATTGAAATTTAAATGGCTATTGGCGTTATACCATCCCACCTTGTCCAAATATGGGCACTTTTCACCCGCAGTTATATTTTCCCCATTATTCAATGATGTGCGGGTTCCCGCCCGGCAGGCGTATTCCCATTGAGCCTCTGTTGGTAAACTATATTTATACCCTTTGGGCAGATTACCAGCTTTCTTCTCCATCCTTGTTAATTCTTCACAAAACTCCATCGCCTCATCCCATGTCACACTTGACACAGGCAAGTTTTCACCAGTTGCGTGCTGGGTTCTACTGCTTCCCATTATCACATTCCATTGTCTTTGTGTCACTTCGTATTTACCCATCCAAAACTCTCTGCTGATCGTCACAGTATGCTGAAGTTCATTTTCATTTCTTCCTTTCTCATTTTTAGGACTACCCATTTTGAATATTCCGGGCTCTATCCAAACCATCTCTAATTTGACCTTGCCAAGCAAATCGATCGTATAATTTTCCCCCGATTCCTGGGCCATGGTTTGATTCACACTGCTTAAACACATCAGAAACACACTCAATGCTATCAGCATCGTGTTTACTTTCCATAATTCTAATGTTCTCTTTTTCATGTCTCTATTATTTATAATTCGAGTCAAAATTTATACTGCATTTTTTACTCGCCCTCCTTGCAGTCACCCGGCTCCGCGCGGATGCCTTGCCGGAGGGCTCGTTTTTCTTTTTTTAGCTCAAGAAGACTCAGGATCCGGATCTATTGAACTAAAGAGAGAGCCACGCGAAACCCGCTGCCGTTGTCCCTGCCGTCCGGGTAGTGGTGGTACCGGTACGCCGAACGGCAGAAGTACGCGTATCTGTTGTACCAGCTGCCGCCGCGCATCACGCGGGACGAGCCCGTTTTACATAGTGGATCCTTGATACCGTCTATATAGGTATCTGTTACTACTCCATCTATCCAATTCCAATCACAATGATCCAGACACCATTCCAATACATTCCCATGCATATCATACAGCCCCCACTCATTAGGCTGCTTCTTCCCTACAGGATGCGGAGTACCTGAGCTATTTTTTTCATACCACCCCACTTTATCTAAATTTGGACACTTTTCATACCATTCTTTTGTTGTTATATTCTTCCCGCTATTCAATGATGTTCGTGTTCCCGCACGACAGGCATATTCCCACTGCGCTTCTGTAGGCAAGGTATATTTATACCCCTCCGGCAAATTTCCCGCTTCCTCCTCCATCTTTGTCAGCTCTTCACAAAATTCCATCGCTTTCAGCCAACTCACATTTGTCACCGGGAGTGTCTCCCCCGTGAATTCAGAATCATTACTCCCCATCACCGCATCCCACTGTGCCTGGGTCACCTCATATTTTCCCAGCCAAAACTCCTTGCTGATCTTCACTTCATGCTGGGTTTCATCACTATCTCTGCCCAGTTCATTCTCAGGACTCCCCATCTTGAAAGAGCCTGGTTTTATCCAAACCATATCCAATTTCTGCTTGCCGGGCAAATCGATCGTATAATTTTCTCCCGATTCCTGAGCCATGATTTGACTTACACTGCTTAAACACATCAGAAATGCGCTCAATGCCACCAGCATCGTGCTTCCTTTCCATAATTTTAATGTCTGACCTTTCATACTTCACTTTCTGATTTTAAAACTTATTTACATACTTTGTTACATCGCTTCATCTTGTAATAGAATTGCTTGTGTCATTCTTTATACAGGTCGGAGTCTGAGGCACTAATTAGAACTTCTGCTCTCTATAATTCTTGCTTCTTCGTCTATCTCTAGATCACGTACATTTGAAAAAGATTTGAGGTCTTTAATTATGAGATAATCAGGTTCCTCTGCATTGTTTTTCTGCCACTTAATACTGACTACCCCTAATTCGGCAGGATCACTTCTTTCAAGGAATACAGCTGAATATATTTCCCTGTAACCATCTTCAAATACCACCTCTACTGCTTTAAGTTGCAACTTTTCCTTATTGGAAAATTGAGATTTAATAGGGATGATACACTCTCTACCTCTAAACATCTCCTCTGTACTTTTACCTTCTTCTGTATATGCAACGACTCGTATAATCATTCCATGATCGTGCGTATAAGAGAGACACACGCGGAACCCGCGGTCGTCGACATCGTCTCTCCGAAAAGGAATCTGGAACTTGAACCTGCCTCTGGAGCGACCTTGGTTCGGATTGCTGTCGTTCCGATACGCTGAACGGCAGTTCCTCGCGGTGCTATAGTAGGAGCCGCCTCGCAGCACACGGCCTCGCAGCACATCACGCCCCAGCTCACGACTCAGCTGCAGACTCAGCTCGGATACGTCGGGCGAGGCCGAACTAGGCCCCTTTGGATCTGTTACTGTTGATTTCGGATAATCTCCATACCAGTCTAAACACCATTCCCATACATTCCCGTGCATATCATACAGTCCCCACTCATTAGGCTGCTTCTTCCCTACAGGATGTGGAGTACCTGATCTAGGTTTTCCATACCACCCTACTTTATCTAAATTAGGGCATTCGCCAACCTCAGCGGTTATATTTTCCCCGCTGTTCAATGATGTCCGGGTTCCCGCACGGCAGGCATATTCCCACTGTGCTTCTGTAGGCAAGGTATATTTATACCCCTCCGGCAAATTTCCCGCTTCCTTCTCCATCTTTGTCAGCTCTTTACAAAATCCCATCGCTTTCTCCCAAGTCACATTTGTCACTGGCAGGTTATTATTTCCTCCGTATGTTGATTTATTACTTCCCATCACAGCGTTCCACTGTCCTTGTGTCACCTCTGTCTTCCCCATCCAAAACCCCTTGCTGATCTTCACTTCGTGCTGAACTTCATCACTATTTCTGCCCAGTTCTTCTTCAGGACTTCCCATCTTGAAGGTGCCAGCTTCTATCCAAACCATATCCAATGTCTTCTTACCAGGCAAATCGATCGTATAATTTTCTCCCGATTCCTGAGCCATAGTTTGACTTACACTGCTTAAACACATCAGAAACGCACTCAATGCCATCAGCATCGTGCTTACTTTCCATAATTTTAATGTCTGACCTTTCATATTTTATTATTATTTATAGATATAGTATAAACTTACATGGTGCTTTTACACTATATTTATATCAAAAATCACTGCGGTGATCTAGCACGATGATATAATCAGGCCCGTTTTCATTATAAGACCATTCTATTGATTCAAGTCCAATACGTATTCTTTGTCCCTTTATAAGAGCTTCCCTAGGGTAAGATACTTCATATCCGTCACCGTAAATCAATTTAATCAACTGCAGATTCCACTTAATCGCTTGACTATTATCGATCAATGGGATCGTCACCTCATTTTTATTCATATTCTTTTCAAAAGTTCTCTCTTCAAATTTTGAATTGGTAATTTTGCAATGCGGCTCAACATACCCTTGTGCTGTTGAATACAACTTCACAGATATATCAAAAAAACGGGGATTTTTATTTATCGTTTCCGTTTCAACACTTCCTCCACCCATACTCCAAGCTTCAATTTCCATCGGAGTATTATAGTCTATTTGCCATCTTTTATCCGCAAATTCCGGAAATTCACTTAAATCGAATCGAATATTTCCATTTTTATCTATGGACTTATTTCTAAAATGGACCTCTTTTTTCCAAGAATCACCATTTGACACAAGAACTTTTACTTTAACAGGCCGGCCATGATCCTTCTTAAATAGCGGATAATAATCAAAACCTTTATATTCTATCCCTGATGGATCGTACTCAGATTTAAAAGCGAAAGTTTTCGTTACCCTGAAATCAAAATCATTATTCTGATATTGCCTTTTGAATTTTGATTCTTCTCTTTTCGGGACCAGTATTCCCATTTTAAACGTGGCATCAATTATTTTTTCAAACATCTCATCATCCTCATATCTATGGAATACATTACCAATAAAGCGCATACCCGGAATATCCTGGGATGTGGATGTAAGTTTCACGGGATTTAAATCAATCAGATAGGGTCTTCTGATACCCTTTGTCCTTAAATAATCTTCTGCCTCTTTATAAAGTGTTCCGGAAGGCAGGGCGTAATAAACCCCTTGATACCTCACCATCCCATCCGCATTTTCACTCCTGTCCTCCTTCAGTATATCAAAATCTGGCAACCACACGATCATTGGGATCGAAAGATAATACTTTAACTTTCCGGCTTCCCTGACTTTCCAGATATCGATCTTTCGATCATATCTGTCTGTAAATGTATAATCCGGCTGATTTTTAACTTCAGGTAATACAGTAATCGTCTCCTCGGCATTAACATTTGCCACAGACAAAAAGAAAGGTATTAACCCTGTAATTAGTATTTTTTTTAATATCATCTTCATTTCTGGATTATTCCAAAGTTTTCCTATTTTTTAATAGCAACTTAATGGTTATCAGGATGAGGTTCTTCAATGAACCTCATCCTGTATATCCTGTATAAGGAATGGTAACTAGGTAATATCAATAGATGTACTCAAATAAATACCTATTTTTAAATTTCCTTTGAAATCTCATTTATCTTGTTTTCAAAAATAGATTAATACTGTTCTTCTGGAAAATCTCCAGATTGATCATCTATTCTTATTTCATCTGTCCCATCATCATGGTAATACGAGAAGGGTCCTGAATCATCTATACCCTCCTTAACCACGTCAGGTCTTTTATCTTTTAATGTTACAGTGCTATCCTCTAATGTAATATTAATCACACCAAGGTCTGTAGAACTTCTTCTTTTTAGAAATTTAGCAGTATAAGGTTCACGATCTCCATCAGCAAACACTATTTCAAGAGATTTAAGCTCCGCTTTTCTCCCAGGAGTTGAACTGACAATATCTAGTACATATTCACCATGCTCAAATTGTTCCTGTCCTTTTCTTATTTTCTGGTTCTGATAAAGATTGCAAGACACTTCTGCATGTACTGTCGCCGGATAGTGATAAATTCTTCTTCCTCCAATTATATTTTTTCTATGACCCTTTGTAGGATTTCGGGGGAAAACTTCCATCTCAACAGTAATGTTCTTTTCTGTCATATTTACGATTCTCGCACCATAACGTTGAGGTTCTCCATCCGCCCAAACTCTTAGTGAAACTGTATTCGTGTCAATCTTATAATGAGCCTTATCCGCCTCTGGAATACTCAAACTGCTGAAATCATATGTCCTCGTTGTTTTTTGAAGTCCTTCCGTTGAACTCAAAGGGTGTTCTTTAAAGGTTCCCCAAATAAGAGAATTTTCCCCTTCCAAAAGGTGAGGAATAACAGCAACGGGAGCCCCATGATCACGCATCATCATACAATTAGATACTCTAGTACGCATATCTTTCCCATTTTTGTACTCTGACGCAGATAAAGTGATAGTTTTCGAAAAAATTGCATCGATATCGGCCACACTGATGAGATCTATTCCGCGGGCAGTGATAACCACCTCATTTCCTGTTAGATCTACTGTACATCCAGAATTAAACTGTTTGGCCCAATCTACCCCACCATTTACTTTAACTGGTATTTTTTTTAATGCTTTTTCCACCTCTAGCTGCAAGTTCCCGCTTATATTATTTGTTTTATTAAAATAATCGTGCTCAACTCTTTTCCAAAGTTCGACTATTGGTTCAACATCCATGTTTTGATCTCTTACAAATGCCTTCCCAAATTGAATCATATCCTCTACTGTTTTTATGCGAAACTCCTCTTTTTTGCTGGTTTCAAACATCTTATTGAATTGTTCCATTACCATCTTCTGAGCCCCATCGGAAACCTCTGGATCGATATAATAATTAACACATTCCGCTGAAAGTGAATTCTCCACGGCATTTTCAAGATCGTTTTTAGTGACCCATGCTGATCCCCCAGAAAGCCTTTTTAATTCATTTTGAAATCTCTTTTTTGTAGCGGCATCATACCGAACTGTTATTGTTTGTTTAGGTCTAAAAGCAATCGTTGTGCGTTTGACCAAATCAAAAGCTCCAGTCCTATATGCGCCTTCAAATTCTTTTGCCTTTTCTGCAGGAACCCATACCGTAATTGGGTATGTAGCGTCAACATCCTTATTTTGTTCATCTTTCATTCTTTTATCGAGTGCACCTCTAATACTCAATTCTGGAATATCCAAGGATACCAATTCATAATTATGTGGAGATAATGCACTTACTGCAGCAGGATTCGTCACACCACATTTTTTTAAATATTCTTCACACTCATTCTCAATTTCTCCAATAGGCATCCCTATATACATTCCCGTATATTCGTAACCGGGAGTAGAAATATCTACGTTTGTCTTATTATCACTTTCTTCCGTAATAGTGTATGGTTTTGGTCTCTTTTTTAAACATGATGCTTTAGGATATCTTATAATCCATCCACAATCATAAAAATATCTTTTACCTTTAGAATCTTCCGACTCCCAAATCAGAATCTTCAGACCATATCGGCTTGAATAAAACGTATATGTAGGATTCTCTGATATTTCTATTCCTGCAGAACCGTATTGATTTGGACTAGTTGCAGCAATATTACTATCTCCATACACTTTGTCCTTTATATCACTGCTGTCAGCAGCATTAGTAGTTAAAACACATGTGTTTACACACAACATCAGTGCACACATATACGATAATTTTTTATATATACTTTTCATTGTTATTTTCATTGTTATTATACTCATAATGAGTTACTAAAATTGTAATAGAACTTTTCCGTCATCTTCCTTGATGAAGATCATACCATATCTTCCAACAGCATTAAATTTTTGAGAATATCCGTCTTCATAAACAACCGTCATATATTGCATGGTATATTTTTCCGGATCGTATGCAGCCCACAATGTTTTTTCATCTAATTTAAGTTTGGCATCCACAGGATCCCTCTCATTATAGACCTGATAGGATATAGAAACCTGCATTTCCCCTGAACTCAGCTGAGACTTCGTAACTTTTTGTTCCCTTTTCTTCTTATTCTTTTTTCCTCCTATTTTATATAACCATTCTTCTAGCAAGGATGGTTCCACACTTTCTAAGATTTTCGCAGGTAAAGAGGTCACACTAACTTTCACAGTGAAACCAGTGAGTTCTTTATCTTTTTCATTATTAAAAACAGGAGTACTCACATTATAGTCTTCGATGTCTCCGGTAGTAGTAACATCAATATTCACCTTATACCTGTCAAGCAAAAGACCTTCAGGAGCATCTACTTGGATCAATTCTTCTATCTGTTCACCTTTTTTTGTATCCTCAGAACAGACATGGAATACCTTTACTATTTGTTTTTCTTCACGAATATTTTTTTCTATATTTTTAAAAAAGACAGTCCCCCTCACAGGTAAACCATGATCATCCTTCAAAAAAATTGTTTTTACCGCTGTTAATTTTTCTCCTCCCACCAGATTTGCAAACTTCAGTTTTGCTATTATTTCACTATTATTCCACCCTTTTTTAACAGCAGAAAGTTCCTTAAAAAAAGAACTAACGTTTTTCTTCGGTAAAGTTATTCCTCTCCACTTCGACTCCGCATAATCATCTTTTATCTCGATGGCAAGCTTTGTTATAGGCGATTCTAAAGAAATATCTTCAAGGACGAGAGGAATGATTTGTTCCAACTTAATTTTTTCTCCAATATCTTTTGATAAGATTTTTCTTATCTCAGTCAAAGCTTCCATCCTTGTTACATCATAAAGTGTATTTTCAACTTTGAATTTGAAAGTTTCCGTATCCGAAACATTATCTCTTTTAATACGAACTACCGTTCCCGGAATCCTTATAATATAGGAATAATCGATCCAATAACGCAGTTTTTCAGGATTAGCATTATTTTTGTAATTAGATGCGGCTTCCCATACTTTCACCAAATACCCATCATCACTGGAATAAAATGAAATAAAAGGTTCAGCACTGGCTAATTCCAAAGAATCTTCTCTGGTTTCTCCAGTAATTTTCTCCTGATCTTGTTTAATATCAACTTGTTGATCGTTTTTTTGTTCCTTTGATGTCAAAGGAACTTCTTCGGCCCTTATTCCACAAATAAATAACACAAAAAACGCAATTAAACACACTGCCAGTTTGATACCTGCAGCATCCCTTAACACATTATTTTTTTTCATCATAGTACTATTTTCTTAATTCCGTCCGAAATCAAATATATTTGTCATTTTTTACTAAAACAAAAGAGCTACCACACTCTTTATTCCACTGTAATCAGCATGAAACCATACTTTTCTTAGTTATAAAACTCCAAATCTCTCATTTAACCGGAGTAAGAGCAACTCGAAATCCAACACCAATAATCCTGTCATCGGAATCGGTACCACGATTGGCTGACCGGCAATATCTGGGAACATCCGAACTCCAGCTTCCACCGCGCACTACATGCTCTGAGCCTTTTTTAGGTCCTGTTGGATCGGTCACCGCTGAAGTTGGATAATCTCCATACCAATCTAAACACCATTCCCATACATTTCCATGCATATCATACAGTTTCAAGGCATTCGGTTTTTTCCCACCTACAGGATGAGGCTGTTCATCACTATTGTATTCATACCAGGCTACTTCATTTAAATTCTTAGATTCTCCATCTTCGCCGTTTTCAAATTCTAAATTCTTCTTATTGTTCAGGGCTGTTTCCGTTCCAGCTCGACAAGCGTATTCCCACTGAGCTTCGGTCGGCAAAGTGTATTTGTATCCTTTCGGCAAACGACCAGCTTCTTTCTCTGTTTCCGTCAACTGGGTACAGAATTCCATTGCATCGTCCCAACTGACATTTTGAACAGGCAGTTTTTTCCCTACAAACTCTGAAGGATTCGCTGCCCCCATAACAGCCTCATACTGTTCTTGAGTCACTTCGTACTTGCCCATCCAGTAACCTTGTGTCAATGTAACTTGGTGTTGATGTTCATCATCATCCCTACCCTCTTCTTTTTTAGGACTGCCCATTTTGAATGAGCCTGGCTTGACCCAGATCATATCCAAATTCACATTCCCAGACAAAGATATCGTATAAGGCTTTCCTTCAACAGGCTTAGCCTGTACACTATCGTAGCAGCCCATCCACATGAATCCCGCTGCCAATACTCCCACGGTTATACACCGTGTCCAATTATTATTTATATACTTTATTTTCATGTAATTATTTTTATCTTATGATTCCACGCTAATTACAGTAGAGTAAAAGTAGAAAATTTAAATCTTATTTCGCATTCACCTCGCGGAAGTATTTCATATAAGTATTGGGAAAAGTCAAAATACTTTCTATGAAAGCTTGTTTTTCTGAGTCTGCAAGATTTTCATAATTTAATTTAGTTTTTGCTCTCTTAATAAAAAGTTTAAAAGCTTCCCAGGAGAATGGACGTACACCCGCAGCATTTGCCACACACACAATATCTCCCACTGTTATTGATTTTTTTGGATCAACTGTATTAACGGATAGTTTTAACATATTTTCATAAACTTGCGGCCAAAATGTTATAGGTATCTCTGGAATTCTTTCTTCATATACCTCAACATTACCAACTTGCACTGGAATTTTTTTTAACTCAGCTTTAAACCCTTTGTTAACAAGAATTTCATCCAAAAACACAGCTTCACCGGTCCGTACGGGTACTTTTATTTTTACCTTGTTTTTTTCAAGTTTTTTTGCAACATCCATTGCGAATTCCTGACAATCAGTAACATTAAGCTTATATTGTTTTTTCCCATTATCCCATTTTTCACACACTTTTTTGGCCTCTTCATATTGAGACTTATTAACTTCAGTGATCAGCATATTCTCTACTTTTTCAATAGTCGGAGCAGGCACAGACAGTAACTTTCCTGGTATTCCTGCAACCATACAAACAAATTTGTACATTGGCAGCTCTGGCTCTGGCAAATTCTCGTCCTGTATGCACGCTTGTTTCCATACTGCATTATCAGGATCAACCTCCAATCCTTTATTTTCAAAATCGGTTATTTTTCCATTTTCGTCTGTTTTTGCAAAACATACAAAAGCATGACCACTATAAGATGTACTTCCATCTGCCAGTTTGGTTCCTAGTGGATAAGTAGCAAAAGCAACATAATATTTCGTGCCTTTTGTGTTCGTCATATTGATCTTGGTCGTCACTTTTGGATCATCCATTATTTTTTGGAATGCCTTTATTGAAGCCGCATCAGCCGCGGCAATTTCTGTCTGGCTCCCGGCAAATAACACAAGACCTGTTAATAACGAGAGAAGTAAAAATTTTCCTCTCCCAACGATATTATTTAGATTTATCATAACTTACTTATTAAATACATCATCTCCGTATAAATTATCTATGCATAATCATATATCCACGTTAAGGATATAAAATAAAACGATACAACAAAACATCTCTGTCTTGCTGTATCGTTTCCTAAAAGTCTTGAGTCTTGAGTCTTGAGTCTGGTAATGAACTCAAAACTTGCCTCTTTTCTCACAATATTGTCTATATTACTCATCATTTACTTTACTATCAATTCCTTAAGGATTAATAGACTGTTCAAAACTCATTGGGTGACTCATCGACACCCATATTAATATGAGAGGTGATACTGAAAAATTTTTTTGCGCTGAACTGAAATTTTTTAAAAATTTTTGACACTAGTGGGCAATTAAGGGAAATATTTTTCTTTGTAAGTATTTAATACGATAAGAATTGTGATGATTTTTTTCGCGTGACGATTTGAAATGGCATACTATCTCTGACAGAGGTCAGTTAGTATGAACCAAGGCAAATATATTTTCTCACAACTTATAGATTTTCTCCCCAAAAGAATCTTTGATTTCATTGTTCAAAAGTACAAAGGCAATCAGAAGGTTCTTACTTTTACATGTTGGAATCAGATGTTGTGTATGATCTTCGGTCAGTTCATTTCTTCAGATAGTTTACGTGAACTCATCTACTCACTCCAAGCACACAAGAACAAGTATTATCACTTAGGTTTTGGAAACAATGTTGCTCGTCGAACACTGGGAGAAGCCAATGAAAAACGTTCTTATCACATCTTTGAAGAGTTCGCTTCTGTGATGATCGATAAAGCTCGAAAGAGTTGTTATCGTTCTGACTTTGAAGTCAATCATTCTGGTCATATCTATGCTGTCGATTCAACAACAGTTGATTTGTGTTTGAATGTGTTCTGGTGGGCAAAGTTTAGAAAACACAAAGGTGCCATTAAAATCCACATACAATATGAGCTTGTCACACAAATACCTTGTTTTCTACTGATTACATCTGCTTCTGTACACAATGTTCATTTCTTAGACAAGATTGATTTTGAACCCAACAGCTTCTACATTTTTGACAAGGGCTACATTGATTTTGGTCGGTATTACAAAATCCAACAAAGAGGTTCCTACTTTGTTACACGAGCTAAAACGAATCTGAAATTTAACAGGCTTTATTCCAACAAATCCGACAAGAATTTAGGAATATGTTCCGATCAAATAGGCAGATTAAGTCTTCATAAATCCAGG
>JAEEGL013238398.1_pt1 | contig 12798 bp, 15 predicted proteins | sample 9134231 | NCBI WGS metagenome assembly JAEEGL01 (sample SAMN16246548, study PRJNA631951) | gut metagenome | biome: gut microbiome; feature: rumen; material: fiber-attached | host: Bos | place: Iran: Karaj | collected 2018-10
ACTAGATTTATATGCAAATGGAATATCAGATCCAGAAAGTATAGATAACGCATGGACACTAGGAACAGGTGCACCAAAAGGTCCATTTAAAATAATGGATACAGTAGGACTTGAAACAGTAAAAAATATAGTAGAACAATATCAGAAAGTTCCTGGAATAATAAGTCCACTATTAAAGAAAATGATGCTTCCATACAACTATAAAAACATGCTTAATATCGTAAATAAATATATAAAAGAAGGAAAATTAGGAAAATCAGCAGGTGAAGGTTTTTATAAATATGAAGATTAAAAAGTAACAAAATCAAAAGATAATGAATAATTATCTTTTTTTGTACTTTACATAAGAATAATAAATTCGGCAACCATTTAACAATAAATTAACTGATTAAAAAAAGAAAAAATAACGTAAAAAATACCTAGACATAAATAAAAAACTATGTTAAAATAAGACCTCAAAAGAGGGATGTGATGCAATGGAGAATAAACATATCTACAATTTAGTTATATGTTTAGACAAAAAAGGTAAAAAAAGTATATTACTCTCACAAGGTACAATAGATGAAATTGATAATCTAACCATGTCCTTCAATAACTCGCAAGAATTAAGATCTTATTTTTCTGAACAAGAAGAACTATTTGAAGAAAAATATAAAAAAGATATAGAATATATAAAAACAAAATATAACAAAAAAGAATCAGGGGATATAACGATAATAGACCCAGAAAAAATAAATAATACTGAAATTCCTAGAGAATCAATAGTATATAATAAGAATGTAGAAATTTTTGAAATCGCAATAGATGATCAAAGCTTCGTACAATTTCTAAAAAAAGCAGATTATTCAAAATATTGTGCAATACAAAGATACAATAATGCAATAGGAGATAGGTACAAAAAAATCACAGACGAAAGAATATCATGGTTAATAAGAGAAGTACCAAAAATATATGAAGAATATTCAACCAAATACAATAAACTACCTCTAAAAACAATATATAAACATTATCTAAAAGAACAACAAATTCTAAAAAAATACCAAGAAATGTATGATACACTGGAACAAAAAGAAGAACCAGATAAATTAGAGGCATACGAAATAGAGTTTTTGAATGAACAGAATTACAATCAAAAATATGAACTAAAAGAGAAAAAAGGGAAACAAAAAATTAAGACAAATAGTTGGGAGAAATAAGATGACAGAAAGAATTATATGTGACAAAGAATTAATAAGAAAACTAGTAAGAAAAGATGCAAAAACTTTAGTAATACAATATGACAAAAAATCAAAAAAGGCATATTATCAAACAGACACAATGCCAAAAAAATTACCAATAGATATTTCAAGAGTAAAAGACTTATAATTTTACTCTTTTCATTTGATTAATAAAATACAAAATATCAAAAAAATATGATATTATATATAAAGAAAAGAAGTGGAAAAAATGGAAAGAAAAACAGTACTAATTACAGGCGCATCAAAAGGACTTGGTGCAGCCATTGCTAAAATATTCGCAATACATAACTATAACATAATATTAAATTATAATAGTAGTAAAAAAGAAGCAGAACAATTAGCACAAAGTTTAAGAAAATATAATGTAGAAATTCTACCAATAGAAGCAGATATAACAAAAGAAAATGAGATAAAAAATATGGTAGAAAAAACAATAGAGAAATTTAAAAAAATAGATGTACTTATAAATAATGCAGGAATCGCAATAGATACAGAATTTTCAGAAACAACAAAAGAAAACTTTATAAAAATACTAGATACAAATTTAGTAGGACCATTTCTCGTAACAAAATATGTCGGAGAATATATGTTAAAAGAAAAAAAAGGAAATATAGTAAATATTTCATCGACAAACGGAATAGATACCTACTATGAATACAGTTTAGACTATGATGCATCCAAAGCAGGATTAATATCATTAACACATAATCTTGCTTTACATTTCGCACCATATATAAGAGTAAACTGTGTCGCACCTGGATGGATAAACACGGAAATGAACAAAAATTTAGACGAAGAATATAAAAAATTAGAAACAAACAAAATATTATTAAAAAGATTTGCAGAACCAGAAGAAATCGCAAATGTAGTATACTTTTTAACGACAGAAGAAGCAAAATATATAAATAATGAAACAATAAGAGTAGATGGGGGTACAATCCATGAATAATATATTAGATATCAAAGAATCAACATGGAATCTAATAGAAAAAGAAGAAACAAAAATTCAAAAAGAATTAAAAAAAGTAGATGAAATATGTACATATAATAGCTTTAAAGTGCTAAAAGCATTTCAAAATAACAAAGTCTCAGAAGTGCACTTTAATGAAACCACAGGATATGGATATAATGATATTGGAAGAGAAACAATAGAAAAAATATACAAAGAAATATTCAATACAGAAGATGCACTAGTAAGAGGTCAATTGATTTCAGGATCACATGCATTAACAGTCGCATTATTTGCGCTACTAAGGCCAAACGACACACTTCTTTCAATAACAGGAAAACCATATGACACACTAGACCAAGTAATAGGAATAGAAGAAAATAATAGCTCATTAAAATCATTTAATATAAATTATGAACAAATAGAATTAATAAACGATGACTTTGACTACAATAAAATAAAAGAAACAATAACAACCCAAAAAATAAAACTAATTGAAATACAAAGATCAAAAGGATATTCAACAAGAAAGAGTATAACATTAGATAAAATAGAAAAAGTTATTAAATTTATAAAAGATATAAATAGCAATATAAATATAATGATAGATAACTGCTACTGTGAATTTGTAACAACAAAAGAACCAACAGAAGTAGGGGCAGACATTGTAGTAGGCTCACTAATAAAAAATCTAGGTGGTGGGATTGCTCCTAATGGAGCATACATAGTAGGAAAAAAAGAATTAGTAGAACTATGTGCAGAAAGATTAACATTGCCAGGAGAAGGAAAAGAAGTAGGCCCAACATTAGGAATAAACAAACAATTCTTGCAAGGAATATACCTAGCGCCAAGAGTAGTTGCAAATGCATTAAAAACAGCAATTTTAACAAGCAAAGTACTAGAAACATTAGGATACGAAGTAGAACCAAAATATAATGACACGAGAGCAGATATAGTTCAAAATATTATTTTCAAAGACGAAAATAAACTAATAAAATACTGCCAAGGAATACAATCAGGATCAGCAATAGACTCATATGTAGAACCAACTCCATGGGAAATGCCAGGATACAAAGATAAAGTAATAATGGCCGCAGGTACTTTTACACAAGGCTCATCAATAGAACTATCATGTGATGGTCCGATAAGACCACCATATATTGCTTATCAACAAGGAAGTTTAACATATGAATATGGAAAAATAGGTCTAGCAAAAGCAATACAAAAATTGGAGGAATAAAATGATTAAAACAAATAAACAAAATGATATAGATACATTATTAGATGATTTAGGAATAAATTTAAACATAGAAAACACACAACTAAAAACAAGAAAAAATGGATTAATACTTTCAGATGAACAAATAAATATACTCAAAAATCATAATATAAACTACGAGCAATACCAAACACTAGAAAGCTTAATATTCGCAATTGAAGAATATATAAATGACGTCCAAGGATATATGGATGTAACAGACATAGATGAACTATCAAAACAGCTATCAGAACAAAACTACTATAACAATACAAATAAATAATTACACAAAGAAGGTGTAAAATGGAAAAATATAAAGCAATAGAAAAAAGCATAATTAAAACATATAGAAAAGAAATATGGTCAAGATTCATAAAAGCAATAAAAGAATATGAGTTAATAAAAGAAAATGATAAGATAATGGTATGTATAAGTGGTGGCAAAGACTCATTTTTACTCGCAAAATGTATACAAGAACTAAAAAAACACGGAAAAATTAACTTCGATGCATACTACGTAGTAATGGACCCTGGATATAAAGAATCAAATAAAAAACTAATACAAGAAAACGCAAAAACACTTAACATACCAATAGAGGTATTTGAAAGTAATATATTTAACGCAGTAAATACGATGAAAACAAAAAGCCCATGCTATATGTGTGCAAGAATGCGAAGAGGACATCTATACAGTAAAGCAAAAGAATTAGGATGTAATAAAATTGCACTAGGACACCATTTTGATGATGTAATAGAAACAACAATGTTATCGTTACTATATGGAGCAGAAATAAAAACAATGATGCCAAAATTACATAGTGATAACTTTGAAGGACTAGAACTAATAAGACCACTATACCTAGTAAAAGAATCATCAATAATAATGTGGAAAAACTATAACGAATTAAAATTTCTAAACTGCTCATGCAAATTTACTGAGGAAGCATCAATAGATGAAACAAAAAGTAAACGAAAAGAAATAAAAAAATTAATACATGAATTAAGAAAGATTAACGAAAATGTTGACTATAATATATTTAAAGCTATGGATAACATAAACTTAAACTGTGTTTTAGGAACAAAAACAAATGGACAATACAAAAATTTCTTAGAAGAATATTATAAAAAATAACATAGACTTATTAGAAATAATAAGTTTTTATGTGCAAAACTATACTTTTAAACATATAAAAACTAAAAAATAATAAAAGTATGTGCAAAACTATACTTTTGAACATATTTTTTTAAATGAAACCACTTTTGAACATATAATTAAATGGTGATAAAATGTTAAAATATAAAATAAATATACTATTTATATTTATCCTAACGCTATGCACATTCACGTTTGTCAACGCACAAGAACAAAATCTAAAAGGAAAAATAATATATATAGATGCAGGACATGGGGGAAGAGATCCTGGTGCAATATATAAAGAAATCAAAGAATCAGAAATAAATTTACAAATAGCATTAGAATTACAAAAAGAATTAGAAAAACAAGGAGCAATAGTATATCAAACAAGAAAAGGAGATTACGATTTATCAAAACTTATAACAAAAAATCATAAAAGAAATGACTTAGAAACACGAGCCAAAATCATAAATGAATCAAACTGTGATATGTATATATCAATTCACTTAAATTCAGATCAGTCCCCAACATGGAATGGAACACAAATTTTTTACACAAATAAAAATGCCGAAAATAAAATATTAGCGCAAGAACTACAAGAAAAATTTAAAGAAGAACTAAAAACAAAAAGAGAAATAAAACAACTAAAAAATATGTATTTATTTGATAGAATAAAAAAACCAGGAGTATTAATAGAAGCAGGATTTTTAAGTAACCCAAATGACAGATATAAACTAAAGCAACCCCAATATCAAAATCAAATTGCCGGAATAATAACAAAAGGAATAATAAAATACTATAAAAAAACATAAAAAAACAAAAAAAATACACAAATACAACACAAAAAATGTGATATAATTATGGTGGTGATAAAAATGAAGAATAAGATATTCAAAACACTTGATGAACAAATAGAAATATTAAAATCAAAAAATTTAACCATAACAGATGAGGCGCAAACAAAAAAAATACTATTAAAAGAAAACTATTTTTTTATAAGTGGATATAGACATCTACTTATGAAAAACTATAAGGATAAAAAATTTATAGAAGGCTCAACATTTGAAGAACTATATTCAATATTTAATTTCGATAGACATATAAGAAATATATGTTTTAAAAACATTTTAATAATTGAGAATAATATAAAATCAATAATAAGTTATCAACTATCAAAAAAATATGGATTCCAAGAAAAAAATTACCTTAATCCAAACAATTATACTGAAGATCCATTAAAAGAAAGACAAGTAAGAGACGTACTAAATAAAATGAGAAAACAACTTGCATTTAATGGAAAAAAACATACCGCAACAATGCACTATATAACAAATTATGGATATATCCCAATGTGGATTTTAGTAAAAGTATTATCATTCGGCTTAATGGCAGAATTTTATTGCATACTAAAAACAGAAGATAAAAGAGAGATAGCAGAAATATATAATATGAAGTATCAAGATATGGAAATATTCCTTTATCTACTAGCAAACTTCAGAAATTTATGTGCACACGAAGATATATTATATGACCACAGAACCCAAAGGCCTATACCTGATAATGATATTCATCAAAAATTGCAAATAGAAAAACAAGAAGATGAATATAAATATGGAAAAAATGATTTATTCTCACTAATAATAATATTTAAATATATGCTGGGAACTGAAGAATTTAGAGAGATGATCAGAGAAATAGAATACGAAATAAATATACTAGAAGGAAAGGTAAAAACAGTTTCAACAGAAACAATACTAAATAAAATAGGATTTCCAACAAATTGGAAAGAAATAATACCTTAGAGGTGATATAATGAAAACAAATTCAAAATATACAATAACCATAATAATAACATTAATGATTGGAATAATAGGAACACTTATAGTACAAAAATATATTCCACAAAAACGAGAAATAGAAACAAATAAAACAGTAAATATAACAGAAACAAACACAATAAAAAGTGCAGTAAATGAAATATATGATGCTGTAGTATTAGTAGAAACTTATGATAACAATTCCCAAATTTCATCTGGAACAGGATTCATATACAAAGTAAACAATGGAAATGCGTATATAATAACAAACCATCACGTAATAGACGGAGGAAATAAGTACATAATTACACTAACAAACGGACAAGAAGAGGAAGCAAAATTATTGGGAAGTGATGAATACTCAGATATCGCGGTAATATCAATATCTGCAGAATATGTAACATCAATCGCAAAACTAGGAGAAAGCGAAAACTCAGAAATAGGTGACACAGTATTTGCAGTAGGCTCACCACTAGGAAAAGAATATATGGGAACAGTAACAAAAGGTATTCTTTCAGGAAAAAATAGAACAGTAACAGTTTCCTCAACATCCGCACAACAAATGATAGAGGTTTTACAAACAGATGCAGCAATAAATCCAGGAAATAGTGGAGGCCCACTAGTAAATATTAATGGAGAAGTAATAGGAGTAACCTCGATGAAACTAATAAAAAATGAAGTAGAAGGAATGGGGTTCGCAATACCAATTGAAATAGTAAATACACAATTAGAAAGTTTAGAAAAAGGACAAAAAATTGAAAGACCTGTAATAGGAATTGAAATGATAGATGCAACAAATATATACTACCTATATAAAAAAGGAATAACAATTCCAGAAGAAATAGATAAAGGTGTAGTAGTAATAAAAATAACAGAAAACTATCCAGCTGAAAAAGCGGGTTTAGAAAAAGGAGATATAATTCTATCAATAAATGACACAGAAATAGAAGATGGAACACATTTTAAATATATATTATATAAATTTAAAGTAGGAGACGAAATAAAAATAAAATATATGAGAAACAACAAAATCCATGAAACAACACTAAAATTAGAAAAATAATATAAAAAGCCAAGGAAAAGAATATACTTACAGAGTATATTCTTTTTAGGTGATAAAATGAAATATATATCATATAAAGAAAACAAAACAACGAAACAAAATATAGATACATCTCTAGAAACATTAAAAGATTACTTCGATAATATATATATAAACATAGATAAAAATATAAAATTAGACGAGCAACAAAGAAAAATAATATTAACAGATGAAGATTTTATAATGGTAATAGCCGGTGCTGGTTCAGGAAAAACTACAACGATCACTGCAAAAGTCCACTACCTAATAAACCAAAAGCAAATAAAAGAAAATGAGATAATAGTAATAACATATACAAATAAAGCAGTAAAAGAATTACAGCAAAGAATAAATAACGATTTTAACATAAATATAAAAATAATGACATTTCATAAACTTGGATATGAAATAATAAAACAAACTATGCCACAGCCACCTAAAATAATAAATGATAGAGAAAATATAATAAAAAAACTAATAGAAGAAGAAATAAAAAAAACTTCAAATTTAAAAACTATAAAAATAATAAATAAATTAAAACAAGCAAAATCACGAAAAATAACAAAAATATGTATAACAATAATTTCACTAATAAAAACAAAAGGATATGATATAAACTATTTAAACAAAATCCAAACAAAAACAAAAAGAGAAAAGAAAACTATAAAATTTATAAAAAAAATCTACGAAAAGTATGAACAAGAACAAACACTACATGGTAAAATTGATTTCGACGATATAATAAACCTATCTACACAAATAATAAAAAATAAATATACTTTAACCCAAAAATATAAATACATAATAATAGACGAATACCAAGATATATCAGAAAGTAGATATAATTTAATAATGCAACTATCAGAAAAAATGAACAGTAAAATAATGGTGGTAGGAGATGATTGGCAATCTATATATAGTTTTGCCGCATCAAACATAAATTTATTTACAAAAATCAATGAAAAAATTCCATACTGTAAAATAATGAAACTAGAAAAAACATATAGGAATAGCCAAGAATTAATAAATATAGCAGGAAGATTTATAATGAAAAATGAAAATCAAATAACAAAACAATTAAAAAGCAATAAAAGTAATAAAAATCCAATAAAAATAATAAAATACAAAAGAAATAGAATATCTGTATTAATAAAAACAATAGAATACATAATAAAAAAATATGGAATAAAAAAAAATATACTAATTCTAGGGAGATACACATTCGATAAAAACAAAATAATAGATAATGATAATCTAAAAGAAAAAAATGATAATATAACATACAAAAACTATCCAAGTGTAGAAATAAAATATATGACAATACATAGTTCAAAAGGATTAGGATATGATAATGTAATACTGATTGATAGTGAAAATAAAAAATTAGGATTTCCATCAAAAAAGAAAAACAACAAACTTATAGAACAACTAATAATAGAAGAAAAAAATATAAAATATCCAGAAGAAAGAAGATTGATGTATGTTGCATTAACAAGAACGAAAAATGAAATATTAATACTGACCCCATCCAAAAAACAATCCGAATTCATAAAAGAATTAAAAAAATACAAGAATATAGAGTACATAAGTAATATAAACGAAATAACAAAATAACAAAATAAAAAAATTAGGTGATTAAATGATACTCATTTTTAAAGGAATAATAATAGGAATAGGTAAAATATTACCAGGTATATCAGGCTCTTTACTTGCAATAAATATGGGTGAATACGATAATATAATAGAATCAATATCAAATATAAAAAATAATCCCAAAAAAACAATTCCGTATTTAACAAAACTAGGGATAGGAATAATATTAGCAATAACATTACTAAGTAAAATAATAGTAAAATGTCTAAATACACATTATTGCACAACTATGTTACTTTTTATAGGTATAATTGTGGGAGAAATAATAAAACGAACAAAAAAGAATAATTATTCTAAAATAAAAATAGCACTACTAACATTAACCTCACTTCTATTATTACTAACAATGACAATATTAAATAGCGCTGTAATACTACCACAAAAAAAACAATTCCAATTTAACATAAATTTAATGCTGATGATGATAATTATGGGCGCAATAGATGCATTTGCAAGTATTGTACCAGGAATAAGTGGAACAGCTTTACTAATTATGTTCGGATACTATAACATAATAATAAAAACGTTTTCAAACATATTTAAATATACAGAAATAAAAAACAATATCTGTATAATTGTTCCATTTGGAATAGGATTCATAACAAACACATATTTAATGTCAAAAATTATAACAAAGATAAAAACAAAATATCCAAATAAAATGAGTATAGCAATAACGATATTAATGATAATAACAATTTTAATAATACTCAAACAAACCCTAGCAACATACAAAAATTCCAGCGATATAATAATAGGAATACCACTTTTATTAATAGGAATATATGCACCACTCTATATAGATAAAAAGCATACAAAAAAAATAAAAGAATAAAATATAAAGAGGTGAAAAAATGAAAAAAGACTTACCTAAAATATATGCTAATAAAATTAACAAAGAAATAAAAAATAATGAAAAAACTCACACAACAAGTGGCAAAGAAAAGAATATTACTAAAAATCAGGCAGAACAAAATCCATACCCGACTTTAAAACCGGTAAAAGAACAGATAAATGAAATAATAAAGAAAAAACAATATATATATAGAATTCCTGTTGAAATAGAAACAGAACAAGGGACATTTATAACCAAAATAATAGGTATGAACAAAAATAGTATAATAACATTAGATAATAAACTAATAAAAATAAGTACTATAAAAAATATAAAAATAAAAAACGAATAAATCGTTTTTTTTATATACAATCAACATGTGTGTCCTGTAAACATCTAATCGCACATACACAATTTAAGTTAATTGTAAAAAAAGAATTAGTCGCTTCATATGGATAAGACTCATCAGTATCTGTATTTGGCGCTAAAACCCTAAATGTAGCACAGCACCCATCCACCTTTTCAACGCGGAAAATATTTGAAGTGCTAGTCTCGTTCGGATTTTTACTTATCGGCATACTCCATGGAACGCTATTGCACCCACAAGTATATAACATAACAGGTCTGGTATTACAACTAACAGAAGAAGCACAGCACCCTAAAAAACCTCTATCACAAGTATCCAAACACTCTTCGCCACACTCTGCATTCTGCTGTAGAATATTAATTATTGTTAATATTTCAGAAATGCATTTGCAATCGTCAGAATTATTGTTACACATATAATCCACCCCTTCTTTTCTTCTAATATAAGATATTCATAGACTAATAAATTGTGTGAACAAATACCCATAAGTAACTAATTTTAAAAAAACTATTGAAAAAAAGTATTTTTTTTGGTATTATTATTAATAGAATAATAAGGAGGTCAATTATGGATAAGGTAACAATAAGTAATTTACAAGGAGAAAATGGTTTGGTAAATGTAGTAAGATATTTTAATAATAACGGGTCTGAAATACTAATATATTCATTAAATGAAGTAGATGAAGCAGGATATACAAGATTATATGTAACAAAACTTAATGGTGTAGATGGAACATATAATGCTGAGACATTGAACGATAATGAATGGAATGAAATCAAAAATTTAATTAAAATTATCGTAAAATCAAACAAAGAAGGAATGCCAGTACCAGTACAAGATTTGGATCCTAAGAAGATTAAAAATATTATATTAAAAGAAAAGAAAGTATTTAAATTGAATGCATCATTGGTAAATGACTTATCTGCAAATAAAAAGATATTTGATAAATCAAATGACAAAGCAGAACAAACACAACAAGTAAATACACAAATGCCAGCATTTGAAACACCAGCACAACCAACATTTGATGTACCAAGTGCTCCAGCATTTGAAACACCAGTACAACCAACATTTGATATACCAAGTACCCCAGCATTTGAAACACCAGTACAACCAACATTTGATATACCAAGTACCCCAACATTTGATATACCAAGTACCCCAACATTTGAAACACCAGTGCAACCAACATTTGATTTTAATATGAATATGGAAAAACCAATAAATAATACATTCGACAATACTACTTCAATAGATGATTATAAATTAAAATATGAAACTGAGTTAAAAAAGAATGAAGAACTAGAAAATCAAATTAATCAATATATAAATATTATTAATAATATAAAAGATTTATTAAATAAATAAATACGGAATTAAACACCGTATTTATTTTTTTTTTAAACATAAAATTATATAAAAGGTGATATTTAAATGAAAAATATTATAAGATATTATTATAATTTAGAACCAGACAGTATTCATCAACAAGATAATAGATACAAATTTAATATAAACAAAATAAACTATATATTATTTATATATGAAGGAAGTAAAGAAGAATTAGAAGAAAAATATAAAATACAAGAGTATCTAAAAAAAATAAAAATACATTGCCACGAAATAATACATAATAAATTTAATGAGCTATTAACCAATATAAATAATAAAAAATATGTATTAATAAGATTGACAATTAAAAATCGAATAATAAATATAAATGATATTACACTACTTTCAAATATAATAATTAATCCCACATTTTTCAAATATATTAGTAAAACTGAATGGAAAAAATTATGGGAAATAAAAAACGATTTCATAGAATATCAAATAAATCAATTAGGAAAAAAATATACAAGTATAAGAGAAAGCTGTGATTATTATATAGGTCTTGCAGAAAATTGCATATCATTACTAGCAAATAATATAAGACAAACTTCTAGTACATCAATATGCCATGAAAGAATACAATATAATACAAATACAGATTATTTCTATAACCCACTATACTTTATAATAGATAAAAAAGTTAGAGACATAGCTGAATACTTAAAAAAAACACTATATGAAGAAAAATATGAAAACAAAGTTATAAATAATTATATATTTTATAATAATCTATCTGAAAATGATATTTTACTCTTATTCATAAGGATAATATATCCAAGTACATATTTTGATTTGTATGAAAATCTAGTAGAAAATATGGCAAATGAAAAAGAATTATTAAAAATAATTAATAATTCAAATAAAATAGAACAAAACATTAAAAATATATATAGAGAGATTTCAACAAAGATTCGAATGCCAAACATTGAATGGCTAAGAAGTACATAATTATGAAATATTAATAACACCTTTGACCTCTGGAATTTCATCTTTTAATACACATTCGATACCATCATATAAAGTAATATCTAAAAGACTACAATTAGAACAAGCCCCTTCCAACTTTATATAAAC
>JAEEGL016020298.1_pt1 | contig 12798 bp, 5 predicted proteins | sample 9134231 | NCBI WGS metagenome assembly JAEEGL01 (sample SAMN16246548, study PRJNA631951) | gut metagenome | biome: gut microbiome; feature: rumen; material: fiber-attached | host: Bos | place: Iran: Karaj | collected 2018-10
GATGCCCTCGGGAGCTACGTTGCGACGCATCCATGCATTGAGAATACCTGTGCCATTGATGCAGAGAAGCACACCGAGGCGCGTCTCATCGCCATGGTTGACGTGGGCAAAGGTGTTCACACGCGACTGCGGATCGTAGCGTACGTCGCCCAATACGCCATAGACAACACCCGAAGTGCCTGCCGTGGCTGCTATTTCGCCCGGGTTGAACACGTTGAGCGACAGGGCGTTGTTGGGCTGATCGCCAGCACGATAACTGATGGGAGTGCCTTCTTTCAGGCCTAACTCCTCAGCAGCGGCCTTGCTGACCGTCGACTGTATGCTGAAAGTGGGCACAACTTTGGGCAATATGTCGCTGGGGAAGCCGAAATAGTCCATCAGGAACTGTGCCGGTCGGTTTTCCTTGAAGTCCCAAAGCATGCCTTCTGAGAGTCCGCTTGCAGTGGTATTGCATTCGCCGGACAGTCTCATGGCAATGTAATCGCCAGGGAGCATGATGCGATAGATCTGCTCAAACAGTTCGGGTTCGTTCTCTTTCACCCATGCCAGCTTGGATGCGGTGAAGTTACCCGGCGAGTTTAGCAGATGGCTCAGGCATTGTTCGCTGCCCAATTCGTTAAAAGCACGTTCGCCATAGGGCACGGCGCGCGAGTCACACCAGATGATTGCGTCGCGAAGAGGCTGCAGATTGCGGTCGACACACACTAGTCCATGCATCTGATAGGAGATGCCTATGGCACAGATCTGGTCGCCTGTGGCACCGGTTTCGCTCATGATCTTGCGCAGCGACAGCTTCAAATACTGCCACCAGTCATTGGGCGACTGTTCTGCCCAGCCTGCTTTCACTGCCTTGATGGGGGCTTCCGATTCGGGAAAGAATGCAGAGGCAGCACATTGTCCGCTCTCCACGTCTACTAATGAGGCTTTCACGGAGCTACTGCCCACGTCGAAGCCAAGGAGAAATTGTTTCATTTTCACTTCTCTTTTTATGATTTCTTCCAAAGTTTTGTCATATCTTCCAACGTCTTACCCTTGGTTTCGGGCACCAGCTTCCACACGAACAGGGCTGCCAAGACGCAAATGATGCCGTACAAACCATAGGTAAACCAATGGCCAAAGTCGTCGCCTTCAGTAAGATGCATGTTGAACATCGGAACAAAGGTACTGGAAACGATGAAATTGAAGATCCACTGGAATGCCACGGCAATGGCTACTGCGGCGCCACGGATGGTGTTGGGGAATATCTCGGCGATGAGTACCCAGCAGATGGGACCCCATGAGAACATGAACGAAGCCGAATAGACCATGATGGAAAGCATGGTAACGATTTCCAAACCTGCATGACCGAAAGTCAAAGCCACACCGAAGGCACCCAAAGCCATGCCGAGCGAACCGCAGATAAGGAGCGGTTTGCGGCCCAGTTTCTCCACGGTGAATACGGCAACGAGCGTGAAAAGTATGTTGACAACACCCATCACAACGGTGTTTACCATCGGGTTTGTCATGCCCATGTCGCCAAAGATGCGCGGAGCATAATAAAGTACGGCGTTAATACCTACGGCCTGTTGGAACACAGAGAGCATGATACCCACGAAAATGCACAGATAACCATAGGTGAAGAGGCGCTCGGTACGTACGGTGATGGTCTCCTTGATGTCCTGAAGAATCTGACGAGCCTTGGTGGCACCATTGATTTTCGACAGGATCTGCAGTGCTTTTTCGTCCTGACGCACCATGACCAGATAGCGCGGCGTTTCGGGAACGAAGCAAATGAGCACCGTGAAGAGGCCCGCAGGAACAGCTTCGGAACCGAACATGTAGCGCCAGCCAGTGGCAATCGTCCAAGGATCGCTGCCCGGAGCCACGGCGTTAACGCCCTGACCGATGGATTCTATGATAGGATTGGTATGCTCGCCAAGGATAAGGAAGTTAACGAAATAGACCACCAGCTGACCGAAGATGATGGCGAACTGGTTCCACGAGACAAGCATGCCACGGATGTCGCTGGGAGCTACCTCACCGATGTACATGGGACAGATTGCCGAAGCCAAACCCACGCCGATGCCTCCTATGACGCGATAGATGTTGAACATGATTAGAAGCGAATAGCAGGGCTTTCCATGCTCAAAGAAGAGAAACTCGGGCGACATACTGCCAAGTGCAGAGATAAAGAACAGCATTCCAGCCACCATGAGCGAACGCTTACGGCCAAGGTTGGAAGCCAGAAGTCCGCTCAGTGCAGAACCAATGATGCAACCGATGAGTGCAGAAGCCGAAGTGAAGCCATGCAGGCCATCGGTATAGGTGAAGTCTTCGGCTCCCATGAAGAATGCTTGCAAGCCTTTTTCGGCTCCAGAGATGACGGCGGTGTCGTAGCCAAATAACAATCCGCCCAAAACGGCCACCATCACAATGGAGATGAGGTAGCCTTTGTTACCTTTTTCTGATGTCATGATATCAAATGATGATTTGTATAATTGTACTGCAAAAATACAATTTTATTTGAAACTATCAAGCGGAAAACCTAAAAATGAAACAAAATGGGAAACATTTGAAACATTTCAAATCATTCATCGACCGTTTTTCTGCCAATAGCGCTCCAAACGACGTGCCTCACGCTTTGTGATCTGTATGACACTACCATGCTTTGGCGACACAAAATTGGTCGCTTTCATCGGTCCTTCGTTAAAACGGCCGAGGGGTTTGAAGGACTTGAAGTCGGTTGTCTCTACAAAACCGAAGTTATGGGGATGGATGCTGAAGATGTCATACATCAGCACCCAGCAGTCCTGCCCAATGCGTTTCCACATGTTGGGGGCCTCGCAAGCACCACGTTCGCCGTCGATCTGCTCTGGATGGTAGTCGTTGTAGGAATTGATGCGGTCGGAAATCATGTATTTGATGCCACCTGGATTCTCCTGTGCCACATAGGTCATGAAGAAACGGCCGTCTGGCATAGGGCAGATGTCGGCATCGAGCACCTGAATCTTCTCGTCGGGATATTCAAAAAGCAACTGTGGTTCGGTGACGAGGTCTGTGAAATCGTCGTTGGCATAGCTGTAATAGAGCTTGGTACGGCCACCTGGATGCTGTCGGATGGTGAAATAGACCATGAGTTGCTGCCGTTCAGGATCCCAAATGGTCTGCGGTGCCCATGCACAACCCAGTTCGCCAAAGTTCTCCGGGAATGCCTTGTCGATGTGCACCTCGGTATGTGTCCAATGAATAAGGTCTTTGGAACGCATCAGTACGAGTCCGCGATTGTTGCCCCATCCATAGCTGTCGGGGCGTTCCCATTGGGTTGTCCGGTAACCGGCACGCTTTCCAAACACGTGAAGGTCTGTCATGGCAATATAGAACATGCCGTTTGGCGCCCGGCAGATGTGCGGGTCGCGTATGCCATGTTGATCGGCTATACTGTCGCCAGCAATGACAGGTCGCCCGTCGTTGACTGCCGTGAAAGTATAACCGTCGTAGCTGACGGCCATAAACAAGCTATGTGTGGGATCGTTGAAGAAGGTAAAGAGATAGGCCCCCATCTTCTTTTCCGAAGGACGACGCCCTTCAGCAGGCTGAACGGCCAGCAATGCCAGCACAGTCATTAAGAATAAACAGTGTTTTTTCATTATTTCCATGTTTAGTTTTCAAAAGGATTGCCCTACAATTCGATTGCTTAGGCAGCACTCACCGACAGCTCTTTACAGCAGCATCAGCTGTATGTTGATGGCATAGGCATAGCTTCTCCCGACTTATCACATCCGGAAGTGTGGTTACAAAAGTACGAACTTTTTTTTAATTGACAAAAAGTTCAGCGTGAAATGTCAAAACGCTGTTACATGGAAATGTGCAGAACGATGCTAAAGCCTAAAACAAACTGCCTATCTGGAACACGGCAGCGGAGACAATCCATGCCACGACAGTGGTATAGCAGGCTGCCACCAGCGCCCAACGCCACGATCCAGTCTCGTTTTTAATAGCCACAATGGTGGCCAGACACGGGAAATAGAGCAGGACAAACAGCAAATAACAATAACCAGCCAATGGTGTAATGCCATCGGCAGCCATCAACTGCTGCAGACGTTGGTACTTGCCATCCTCGTCGTTGAACTTGTCATCGTCGGCAAATGAGTCGTCGCCTGAATAGAGCACACCTATGGTGGATGCCACAATCTCTTTGGCGCCAAGACCGGCAACGAGACTGACGTCGAGCTTCCAGTTGAAACCTTGTGGGGCAAACACGGGCTCGATAGCCTTACCCATGTGTCCGATGATTGACTGTTCCTGCTGCTGTTGGGTGGTCAGTTCGTCGTGGTGTGGGAAGTAACCCAAGGCCCAAACGATGATAGATGCCACGAGGATGATGCCTCCCATCTTCTTCAGGTATTCCTTACCTTTCTCCCACGTGTGCCTTCCGATGGCCTTTGCCGTAGGCATGCGGTAAGGAGGTAACTCCATTACGAATGGCGTGTCCTCGCCTTTGACTACGAACTGCGCAAAGATACGGCTGACAATGACCGCCATGAGAATACCAACAACATAGAGTGATATCATCACCAGCGAACGATACTCCAAGGCAAAGAACGTGCCCGTGATCATAATGTAAATAGGGAGTCGCGCAGAACACGACATGAAGGGCAGAACCATCATCGTTATGAGTCGTGAACGGCGGCTTTCAATGGTCCTGGTGGCCATCACTGCGGGCACATTGCAGCCAAAGCCCATGATGAGCGGGATGAATGATTTGCCGTGCAGGCCCATCTTGTGCATCAATCGGTCCATGATGAAGGCGGCCCGGGCCATATAACCAGAGTCCTCCATCAGTGAGATGAAGAAGTAGAGGATAAGTATCTGTGGCAAAAACACAATGACCGAGCCTACACCACCGATGACACCATCGACCATCATGTCGCGAACAGGTCCTTCAGGCAGTGTCGTACCGATGAGATTGCCCAGCCATTCGACACCCATCTCTATCCAATCCATAGGATATTGGCCCAAGACGAACGTCACATGGAACATCAAGAAAAGCAGGGCAAAGAAGATGGGAAATCCCAACCAACGGCTTGACAGCACGCGATCGATAAGGTGTGTGGTGCGATAGGTGTCCTCTTTCGTGCCTGTCTGGAACTCTGCCTCTGTCAGAGCGCCATTGATGAAACCATACTTGGCATCCATGATGGCCGTCTCAGCATCGGTATGTGTTTCCTCCAACACGCGTGCAGCAGCCGTATCGCGTTCGGCCAGAAGCCGCTTGCGGTCGTCAGGACGGTGTTCTTCAGCCATATGCTGCGTGACATACTCCAAGGCATGGGTGTCGTTTTCTAGCAATTTAATAGCCAGATAGCGGGTTGAATAGCGCAGGCTGATGTGTTCGTCAGCCTTCAGGAACTGCTGTATGTGTCGGATGCCATCCTCTATCTCGTGTCCATAGTTGATATGCAGGTGACGAGCCTCACGGCTGCGGCCTTCATAGACCTGAATGACGGCGCGGAAGAGTTCTTTCACGCCGGTACCGTTCTTAAACGAAGTGGGCACCATGGGCATACCGAACAGCGTGCTGAGCGTCTTCAGGTCGACATGGTCGCCGCGACGTTCGAATTCGTCATACATATTCAGGGCACCCACAAGTCGGATGTCCATATCGACAAGCTGTGTCGTCAGGTAGAGGTTGCGTTCCAAGTTGGAGGCATCGATAACGTTGATAACAACGTCTGGCATTTTCTCCGTAAGGTGCTGACGCACATAGAGTTCTTCCGGCGAATAGCAAGAGAGGGAATAAGTTCCCGGAAGGTCAACCAATTGGAATTCGTAGCCGAAGAACGAGGCGCGTGCTTCAGTGGCATCGACAGTGACTCCAGAGTAGTTGCCCACACGGGCATGGGCTCCACTGGCAAAATTGAAGAGCGAGGTCTTGCCACAGTTGGGGTTGCCAACGAGTGCTACGCTGATGGTACGACGTTGGCGCATGGCTTCGTGGTAGGCATCAGAAGTCCCTTTCCCAGCCTGAAGTCCATCAAAAGAAGGTGACGCCTGATGGGGTTCAGAACTCTTTCCGTCTGCATTAGCATCCAGATCCTCCTCCATTAGTGAGGCGATAGGGGCGGGTTCAAGGGCGTTTTCCTTTGGGTTAGCTTCCCAATAGACCTCAATCATCTCAGCCTCTTGCCTGCGAAGCGACACCTCATAGCCCATGATTTTGTATTTCACAGGGTCTTGCAGTGGGGCATTGAGCAACACCTCCACCGTCTGACCCTTCACGAAGCCCATCTCAATGATGCGCTTCCTGAATCCACCACGACCCATCACCTTCACGATGACGGCCTTTTCGCCTGTCTTCAGTTCTGATAGTTTCATGTTGCAAAGGTACTCAGAATTTTCTGCATTTACCGTTTCGATGCACTATTTTCTTGCCAAAATACCTAAAAATGGGGATGCCGGAGTGCCCGCATGGCATTTAGTACTGCCAATACGGTGACACCTACATCAGCAAAGACTGCCATCCACATGGTGGCAAGTCCAAACGTAGCCAATAGCAATACGAGTATTTTCACCCCTATAGCGAACCAAACGTTCTGCCGGGCGATGGCAATAGTGCGACGGGCGACGCTGATGGCATCGGCCACTTTGCTTGGGTTGTCGTCCATAATGACCACATCTGCGGCTTCAATAGCGGCATCACTGCCCAAGCCTCCCATGGCAACACCTACGTCGGCGCGGGCTAATACGGGCGCGTCGTTAATACCATCGCCCACAAAGACGGTTGCTCCTTGCTTTTCATCGCCACCCTGTGAGGCTTCAACCATCATCTGCACTTTGTCGGCAGGCAGCAACTCGGCATGATAGTCAGTCAGTCCCAACTCTTCAGCCACGTGTGCTGCCACTTCTTTCCTGTCGCCTGTGAGCATCACAACATGTCCAACGCCCAGCGATTTCAGTCGTTCGACAGCGTCATGACTCTCGGGCTTGAGTTGATCGTTGAAGGCTATGTGTCCAGCATATATGCCATCGATAGCGACATGCAGCACCGTACCTGAGTGATGGCATTGACTCCACGTCACGCCAAGGGCCTCCATCAGGCGAGTATTGCCGACACTGACCAGCCGTCCGGCCACTTTGGCTTGTATGCCTTGCCCTGCCCGCTCCTCCACATCGCTCACCTCGCAGCAGTCAAAATCTGAAGAATAGAGCGGAAAGGATTGCCTGTCGATGGCCGCATAGGCCTCGCACAAAGCCACGGCGATGGGATGTGTCGAGAAATGCTCGACGTGGGCTGCCAAATGAAGCAGTTCGCCCTCGTCGCAATTGTTGGGATGGACAGCCTCAACGGCAAACTGTCCACGAGTCAGCGTGCCCGTCTTGTCGAAAACCACGGTGCTTACTTTCGACAACACGTCCATGTAGTTGGCTCCCTTGATAAGGATTCCATGGCGCGATGCTCCGCCTATGCCACCGAAGAAGGTCAACGGTACGCTGATGACCAGTGCACAGGGACATGAAACCACGAGGAACAACAATGCCCGATAGAGCCACGTGGGGAATGACGAACTGAATGCTTGCCACTGGAAGGCAATGGGCGACAGCGAAACCGAACTAAACAGCGGCGGCAAAAGGGCCAAAGCCAAGGCAGCCATCACCACCACAGGCGTGTAGATGCGTGCAAAACGAGTGATGAAGGCTTCGCTCTTCGACTTGTGTTCGCCTGCATTCTCCACCAGACTGATGATCTTTGCCACGGTGCTCTCACCATATATTTTAGTAGTACGCACGCGTAAAACGCCTGAAAGGTTGACGCATCCCGAAACGACCTCGTCGCCTTGAGCCACGTCACGCGGCTGACTTTCGCCCGTCAGTGCGACTGTGCTGAGCGATGAAGTGCCTTCTTCAACTATGCCATCGAGAGGTATTTTCTCACCAGGACGCACCTCTATCGTACTTCCCACTGCCACTTGTTCCGGGCTTACCTCGTCCAAGCTGCCCGAAGGAGTCACTACCCTGGCCACATCGGGACGTATGTCCATCAGATGGGCTATGCTGTCGCGGCTCTTTCCTTCGGCATAACCTTCAAAAAGTTCGCCCACTTGGAAGAAAAGCATGACGAATACCGCTTCCGGAAACTGTGTTTCAGCACCAGGAAGGAAACCAATAGCCAACGCACCTATCGTGGCTACCGACATCAGGAAGTGCTCATTGAAGGCATCGCCATGAGCTACGCCTTCGACAGCCTCGTGCAACGTCTCGTGTCCAATCAGCAGATAGGGCACCAGATAGACGAGCAACAATTGCCAAGTGGCCAACTGGCAATGCTTCTCTATCAAGACAGCACCCACCAACAGCACTGCCGTGGCTGCAATGAGCAGCAATTGCTTCTTCAAACCATCGTGTTCATGATGATGGTGGTGATGTTCGTGTTCTCCGTGTTCATGCTCGTGTTCGTGAACGTGCCCATGCGCTCCGTGCTCATGTGAACAACAATGGTCGTGATTGCCGTGGTTATGTGAACAGCAGTGGCCGTGTTCGTGATGATCGTGATGATGTGACATAATCTTTTAATGTTTATTGTTTTCGGGTGCAAAGTTACAAGAAATGTTTTGCAACTGGATTGCAAAGATGTCAATATGGCTTTTGCTAACGAAGATACACTGTTCTACCCAGCCTACCATCGGCATCGTGACCTCAGTCGGGGAGAACGTGACCAAAAAAGATTTGCTTTTATTTTGTATTGCCCACGACTTTTCGTATCTTTGCCGATGAAAAGACTGTCATAAACAAAGACCTATGAGAACAATCAATATGGCTTGCCTGCTGAAAAAGGTATTCCTAACTGTGTGTCTGATGGCCTTGCTGCCAATGAACATACACGCTCAGGCCCAAGCCGAGGACGTTTTGGCCACGTTACGGCGTGCCAACGACTACTTCATGAAGAAGTATGCCGACCCGACACTACCCACATTTGTGAAGAAAGAGCGCCCCAGTTCGCTCTGGACACGTGCGGTTTACTACGAAGGGCTGATGGCTCTCTACGAAGTGGACCCGCAACAACGCTATGCAGACTATGTGGATCGCTGGGCTAACTTCCATCAATGGACTCCTCGCGATGGCATTCAGACGTGCGATGCTGACAATCAGTGCTGTTCGCAAACCTATCTGATGCGTTATCAACAGGTGGGAGGCGAAGAAAAACTGCTTCCCACACAACTTAACCTGGAGCACCAGATGCGCACAAAGATCGGTTGGTGGACGTGGATAGATGCCATTCAGATGGCAATGCCAGTCTATGCACAGATGACAACCATCACGGGCGATGACCGATATATGGAACACGCCATGAAAATGTATCGTTGGTCGCGCGACACGCTGGCCGGTGGACTCTTCAACGAGAAGGAATATCTGTGGTGGCGCGACAAGGATTTCGTGCCACCTTACCGCGAACCCGATGGCAAACAATGCTATTGGAGCCGTGGAAACGGGTGGGTATATGCCGCTCTTGTACGATGTTTGAAGGCAATGGACGAGGACAAGCGACCAGACACACGCGACAGGATGCGGGAACGCGACCTTTTGCGCCGCGACTTCGTCAGAATGAGCAAGGCGCTGCTGCGTTGCCAACGTGAAGATGGCCTTTGGAACGTGAGTCTCACAAGCAACAACTACGCAGGCAAGGAACTGACGGGCACAGCCTTGTTCCTCTATGGCATGAGTTGGGGCATCAGCACAGGCCTTTTGCCCGCCAAGGCCTATCGACCTGCATGCGACAGAGCATGGCAAGCACTGCAACGCGATTGTATCCATGCCAATGGTTTTCTTGGATGGGTACAAGGTACGGGCAAGGAACCAAAGGACGGACAGCCGCTGAGCTACACTCGCATCCCCGATTTCGAGGATTTCGGCACAGGATGCCTGCTGCTTGGTGGTGCTGAATACTACAAACTACTCGCTTCCACACTCCCTTCGCACCCCCAACTGAAATCCACCAGCACGACAAAAGCTGGTGCCCGCTGGTGGTGGATGGGTTCTGCAGTTGACAAGGAGAACCTTCGCCGGAACATGGAGGAGTATGCGCGCACCGGAATTGGCACTTTGGAAATCACGCCTATCTATGGTGTGCAAGGCAATAGCGGCAACAACATCGAGTTTCTCAGTGACAAGTACATGGAGATGCTGCGCTTTGTCATGGACGAAGGGAAGCGTTTGGGCATTGAAATCGACATGGCCACAGGTACAGGGTGGCCTTTCGGCGGGCCATGGGTGCCGCTGGAGGAGTCGGCCTGCCGAGCCGTGTTTGTCGTGAAGACTTTCAAAGGCCATGAAGTGGCAGGACTTGACTTGCTTCCTGCAGAAAAAGACCGCAAAAACTGCACTTTGCAGAAGGTAATGCTAACCCTTTCGAATAGTAAAACTGCCATTGACGTGACCCATTGCATGTCTGACGGGGTGTTTTCCTGGAAAGCTTCGAACGACGAACGCAAGACTCTCAGCAAAGACGATGAACAAACCGTGGTGGCACTGTATGTGAAACGGGGCATCATGCGTGTGAAGCGGGCGGCACCAGGTGGCGAAGGACTGGTGGTTGACCACTTCGACAGACAGGCAGTGGCCAATTACCTCCACCATATCAGTGATGCCTTCGACCGCACCCATACACCTTACCCTCACACCTTCTTCAACGACAGCTACGAAGTGGCGGATGGCGACTGGACAAGCAATCTGTTGGAAGAATTTGCCAACCGGAGAGGCTACCAATTGGAACAACACCTGCCGGAGTTCCTGGCTGGTGATTCTAAATTAGTGGCCGATTACCGTGAGACTCTGGGTGAGTTGCTACTGGAAAACTTCACCTGCCAATGGACACAGTGGGCACACAAACATGGAGCACTGACGCGCAACCAAGCGCACGGGTCGCCGGCCAATCTCATCGATTGCTATTCAGCAGTAGATATCCCTGAGATCGAGGGGTTTGGCCTGTCGGATTTTGGCATCAAGGGACTGCGCCGCGACCCTGGAAAGACGCGTAAGAACGACTCCGACCTGTCGATGCTGAAGTATGCCTCATCGGCAGCGCATGTTACGGGTAAGAAACTAACTTCAAGCGAAACTTTCACGTGGCTGACCGAACACTTCCGCACGTCGCTCTCGCAGATGAAGCCCGACTTGGACCTGATGTTCTGTGCTGGTGTCAATCGTATGCTCTTCCATGGCACCACCTACTCGCCCCAAAACGACACATGGCCAGGCTGGAAGTTCTACGCTTCGGTTGACATGAGCCCCACAAACAGCATCTGGCGCGATGCACCGTCACTGATGAAGTACATCGAGCGATGCCAGAGCATGCTGCAATGGGGACAGCCCGACAACGATTTCCTGGTCTATCTGCCTGTGCGCGACATGTGGGCGAAGGACTCAAAGCGCCGCTTCATGCAGTTCAGCATCCACAACATGGCTCAGCGGGCACCTGAATTCATTGCCAGCGTGCTGAAGATTGACCGTTTGGGCTATGACTGTGACTACATCAGCGAGCGACAACTTGCCGATGTCGCACTCGATGCGAGGGGACAGCGACTGACGACGGGTGCAGGTACGCTCTACAAGGCACTGATCATCCCATCGGGAACCACCATTACTCCCCAACTTGAAAGCATCCTGAAGCGTCTGGCTCCATTGGTCATCTTTGGTGAAGATGCCGAATCGCTGGCCCGCTTCGCAAAGGCCGAAGCCATGAAGACGCAACTGGGGCTTCACATGATTCGCCGACAGTCGTCGCCAACAAGCATGGCAGCCAAGGCAGGTCACCACTATTTCATGGCCAACCTGTCGCCTGACGATGTGGATGCCATCGTTCCTTTGGCCGTTGCTTGTACGGCAGCCACATGGTTCAATCCGATGACAGGCGAAACCATGCCTGCTCAACTCACGGAGAAGGGCGTTCGCATCCGATTACGCTCGGGCGAATCGCGCTTCTTGTTGGCACATGCCTCATCAGCCGTCTCCCCTGCCCCATCAATACCTACCGTTTCCAACCGTCAGCCTTCCACGATAGAGTTGGGAAAGGAACAGGGATGGACCCTGACGTTCATCGATGCCGAACCACGGGTGGACGATGCTTATACGCTCAGCACCCTCCAGACCTGGGAAACCCTCTCTGAAAGCACGGCAGTGACCATGGGTACGGGCATTTACACGACCTCCGTCACCCTCACGCCCCAAGAGGCACAGCAACACTGGCTGATTGACCTGGGCGATGTACGCGAATCTGCCCGTGTATATATTAACAATGTGTACGCGGGATGTGCCTGGGCAGTGCCTTATGTGCTTGACTGCCGCGACTATTTGCACAAGGGGAAGAACGAGATTCGCATCGAAGTGACCAACCTGCCGGCCAATCGCATTGCCGATATGGATCGTCGGGGCATCAATTGGCGGAAGTTCGAGGAAATCAACATTGTGGACATCAACTACAAAAAGACAAATTATGCCGACTGGGAGCCCGTGAAGAGCGGACTCGCATCGACAGTCAGGCTCATCACATGTAATCCATAAACAAAAGAAACGATAACTTATGAGAAAAGTTAGGACATGGAGCCTGCTGGCTCTGCTATGTCTCATCAGCACGACAGCACTGGCCGAAGGGCGAAAAGTGATCAACATGAACTTCGGATGGCGGTTCCATCTGGGCGACATTGCCAATGCACAAGCCAAGGACTTCGACGATGCAGGATGGCGAACGGTCGACTTGCCGCACGACTTCCAGATAGAACAGCCTTGGGTGGCACCCGATGCATCGGAACGGCCTGACAACAGCGA
>JAEEGL016071714.1_pt1 | contig 12798 bp, 10 predicted proteins | sample 9134231 | NCBI WGS metagenome assembly JAEEGL01 (sample SAMN16246548, study PRJNA631951) | gut metagenome | biome: gut microbiome; feature: rumen; material: fiber-attached | host: Bos | place: Iran: Karaj | collected 2018-10
GTATATGGAAGATGATCATTGTATGCGTCATTATGAGACAGAGTATATAGATTATAAGAAGGCCATGGAGGAATTCATGTTCCTTGGATTAAGGCGGATCAAGGGTATAAGTATCAGTGAATTTACGAAGCGTTTTGATATCGGGATTGACAGGATATACGGTAAGCAGATAGATATGTTAAAGGATCAGGGGCTTTTAATAGTTGACGGAGACAATATAAGACTTACAGACAGGGGTATTGATGTCAGTAATTCGGTTTTTGTCAATTTTTTGCAGGACTGACGATTTTTCTATTGACTTATGAATATATCTGACATAAAATAATCTTTGCGTGTGCGGCAAATCGTCCGTGTCCGGATTGTCAGCGCATACTATTGACCAGAATATTATTAGGAGGTGGAGATCTTGGCTAACATCAAATCTGCAAAGAAGAGAATTTTAGTATCCAATGCCAATGCAGAGCGCAATAAGGCTATCAAGTCCGGTGTGAAGACTTCTGTCAAGAAGGTTTACTCAGCTATTGATGCCGGCGATAAGACTGCAGCAGCAGCGGCTTTAGTCGAGGCCACAGCTACTATAGACAAGGCTACTTCGAAGGGAGTATATCATAAGAATACTTCATCAAGGAAGGTATCCCGTCTGAGCAAGGCTGTTAATGAGATGGCTTAAGACTTACATATTATGTATTTACTGACCGCGTGACCGTCATCACGCGGTTTTTCTTTGTTTACTCCTGTGTCAAAAATATTCTTGACATATTTATACGGTCTGCGTTATAGTGATCGTGTCGAAAAACGAATCTATCCAATTTTTCAGGGTATTTCCCGAAGACTTTTAAGTGAATCATATTGTTGTTACAGGCGCAAGGTTATGCGCTTTTGTTCGTGTTATGTAATTTGGAGGTGGCATATGTATTCTTCTGTCTGTTCGGGTGGACTTGACGGTATAGAGAGTTATATTACCAACGTTGAAGTGGATGTTTCCAAAGGCCTTCCCGGGTTTGACATGGTTGGAAGACTGTCAAATGAGGTAAAGGAAGCAAAAGAAAGAGTAAGGGTGGCGATCAAAAACTGTGGAATAGAGCTGCCACCCGTGCATATAACGGTCAATATCTCACCGGCGGATATCAAAAAGACCGGAACGGCCTATGATCTTCCCATAGCGGTCGGGATAATGAATTCCCTGGGACATATAGCAGATGAGAGGATCAAAGATTTGCTTGTGATTGGTGAACTTGGTCTTATGGGTGATGTCGGAAGGGCTGACGGTATCCTTCCGATAGTCCGTACAGCCAGGGAAGCAGGAATAGAAAGATGTATGGTCCCTGCAGACAATGCCCTGGAGGCATCGAGCGTAGAAGGGATCGATATAATCCCGGTTAAGAATCTTAATGAAGCACTGTATATGCTCAGGTCGGGTGATGATATAAGTCAGTATTCGATCACTGCTAACAGTAATGATCGTATGACACCGGACATAGAAAAGAACAAGGATTTTTCGGATGTTATCGGCCAGGATGCATGCATAAGAGCTGCGCTTATTGCGGCATCAGGATTCCATCATATGCTGATCATGGGTCCTCCGGGTTCGGGGAAGAGCATGATAGCGGAGCGAATGGCTTCCATAATGCCGCCGCTTACAGCAGATGAGAGTTTGGAGGTATCCACGATCTACAGTGTGCTTGGATTGCTTGATAAAGACAGACCGTATGTATATGACAGACCATATCTTTCTCCGCATCACAGTGCGTCGCTAAGTTCCCTAACGGGAGGAGGCGCCGGGGCAAGACCGGGCATCATATCCTTAAGTCATAAGGGGATCCTGTTTATGGACGAACTCCCTGAATTTGACAGGGAATGTATAGAAGCATTAAGAGAGCCTATGGAAAAAAAGAAGATTCAGGTCTCCAGAGCCCGACATATATATACCTATCCGGCGGATTTTATGCTCGTAGCTTCTGCCAATCCCTGTCCGTGCGGTTTCTATCCCAATCGCAACCTCTGCAATTGCAGTGATAATACGATCACAAGGTACAGAGACAGGATATCGGGGCCTGTTCGCGACAGGATAGATATCATAGTGACATCGGCCAGGATAGAAGCGGACAGAATAGTAACTCCGGGCAAGACTGCAGGAAAAAGGGCCGGATTGACCAGCAGCATGCTGCTTGAACGTGTCCTTAAAGCAAGAGAGATACAAAAAAAGAGATTTGCCGGGACATCGCTTAATTATAACAGTGATATCACATCCAACAATGTGGAGGAGTACTGTGCGCTTGGGAGTGAGGAGAAGGAATATGTAAAAGATGCATATGAAGTTATGAATCTCACGGCAAGATCCTATCATAAGATGCTTAAAGTGGCCAGAACCATAGCGGATGTGGAAGAATGCGACGATATAGGTATTCCTCATTTGAGTGAAGCTCTGTGTTACAGAGGATCATTTTGATGGGTACTGCCCGGCTACAGATTATTTGTCATGGGTGTTCATATTGGAGGAGACGATGGATAACATATGTAATGAAAAAGAAGCACTGTGTTTTTTGCAGATGCTTCCGGGATTTAAGAAAAAACACATAAGTGAATTGATGAAGCATTTTATGACCTATTCAGAGGCAGCCAATGCCGATATTGAAGTATATGAGTCCATGCTTGCCAAGGAGCTGGCTTCAGTGCTTGTATCGGAAAGGGAATTAAAAGGTATTGCTTCATCCATTGCTTGTTTAAAAGAGCGTGGGATAGAATACTGTGTCGCAGGAGATGAGGATTATCCGAGACGGCTTTTAAATATAAGTGATATGCCGATATCGCTTTTTTGCATGGGTAAGCTTCCCAAAGACGATGCGCCGGCAGTGGCAGTTATTGGGGCCAGGAACTGTTCGGGATACGGCAGACAGATGGCAAGAGAGTATGCAAGGGAGATAGCAGCCTCAGGGATCCAGGTAATAAGCGGGATGGCTGCGGGTGTAGACGGGATCGCACAGAGGGCTGCTTTATCGGTAGGGGGATCATCGTATGCGGTACTTGGCAGCGGAGTGGATGTATGCTATCCGGAAGTCAACAGGGATCTGTATGATGAACTTAAGGAAAAAGGCGGGATCATAAGCGAATATACTCCGGGAACTCAGCCTAAAGCCGGGCAGTTTCCGTCAAGGAACAGGATAATCTCGGGGCTGTCCGATGCGGTGATAGTGATAGAAGCGAGAGAGCGCAGCGGAACTCTTATAACAGTAGGAATGGCACTTGATCAGAGCCGCGATGTGTATGCGCTTCCGGGGCGGATCACGGATTCTTTAAGCTGCGGATGTAACAGGCTTATCTGGGAAGGAGCGACACCGTTACTTAAACCTTATGAATTTGTTGAAGAATTCTATAAAAGATATGAAAAAGACGGTGGCAGGAGACCTGATAAAAGCGCTAAAAAAGACAAAAAGAACGGAGAGCAGGACAACGTAAGGCTTAAATTCTTAAGCAGGAATGAAAGAAAGATACTTGCCGTGCTTGATAACGTTCCAAAGACTGTAAGCGAGATAATCTATGATCTTGGGGATGAGTGCGAACTTAACATACCGGAGCTTATGCAGCTGCTTACCGGCATGACCATAAAGCATCTTATAGATTGCGTGGACGGATCCAATTATCAGACAAGGTCATCGTTCTCTCTCTCGGACATATCATAGACAGGGGACTTAAGCCTCTTTACGAATGTATTAAGCGGCAGAGGCCTGTCGTAGTAATAGCCTTGTATTAAGAAGCATCCGACCTTGTTGATGAATTCAAGCTGATCGGGGCGTTCCACGCCCTCGGTGATGACCTCCACATTAAGAGCATTGGCCATATGTATGATATCGGACAAGATGATCTCATCGTTTTTCGAGATCACATCATTGTTGATAAACGATCTGTCTATCTTAAGAGTATTGATCTTAAAGTTACGCAGGGTACTGAGTGATGAATAACCTGAACCGAAGTCATCTATCGCGGTCGATATGCCCATCTCATAGAGTTTGTCAAGGAATATCGTCATGATACCATGCTCGGTCTCATCCATTGTCTCGGTGACCTCGATCTGGATGTATTTGCGTTCGATGCCGTAGCGGTCGATTATATCGGCGATCCTGTAGGGAAGCGTATGATCCTCAAGATCCTTGCGGGATACATTGACGGAGATGGGTACCGGAGTGATGCCGTTATCGCACCATTCTCTGATATCCGCACATGCATGCTCAAGCACGTAAAGATCAAGGGCACTTATTGCGCCTTCGCGTTCAAGAACTGGGATGAAAGCACCGGGACGGATCATCTCTTCTTTGTGTACCCAACGGACCAGGGCCTCCGCACCGACCAATGTATTGGTACGCGAATCGACCTTGGGCTGATAATATACCATGAATTCATTATTGCGCATTGCACCGGGGAATCTCTCAAGTACGCGCTTTTGCTCGGATACCTGATATAAGAGTTCGTCAGATACGTGGCACACCGTCTGGTGAAGCACATTCTTGGCCGAATTCATGGCGATGGAAGGAAGCGATATCACTTCGCTGATATCGTCAAGTTCCTTGTCTATATGCAGTACGCCTATGGTGGCGCTTAACTTAATCTCGTGTTCGGTGCCGTCTTTTACAGCGTGTACGGTAACTTCGGAGAGCATGGTGATGAAGGCGCTGTAATGTGACTTCTTGATAATGGCCACAAAGTTATCCTCGCTCACATGTGCCACGAGCTCTTCCTTATTGGAGAAAGCGCTTATGGCATGGGCGTACTGGCATATCATGTCGTCGCCCTGTTTAGAACCGTATCTTTTGCTTATGCTTCCAAAACTCTTGATATTAAAGTAGTAGGAATCGTAGTTGGATATCTTGCCCGAATCATAGATCTCGGCAACTCTCTTTAAGAATCCGCCTGAATTGGGCAGCCCTGTCAGGTAATGGGTCATTGATGCATGCTGGACCAGCTCCTGGAACTTGATGCGGCCATAGTTATAAAAGGCTATGTTGGATATTGCGCGCAACTCGCCTGTGATCCCATCGGGATAGGCATGTCCCTTTTCCGCATATATCGTGATGGCAAAATAACAGTCATCCTCCATGCGGAAAGTATAGTGAAGAATATCACCGTATTCGGCCGTATCGGGTGCATCCGCGATCACGGTCCGGTCATATTCGGAAAAGTCCGCTTTGGAAGAAACATCAAAAAAAAGCCGTGACATATGATAGTCGGTTGCGATCTCTGCAAGAGCTTTCTTAAAAAGCGGCAGATCCGGCTTCTCGTCCACGGACAGCATATCGATAAAATGTAATATTGATTTTATACCCGGCATAGAATTCCTATTCCGAACCAGTCCTACATGACATGGCTCTTTTTATCAGTATATATGAAGGGATTAACTATTTATAGAAGAATATTGACTTTGAAGTAAAACATTTTCTACTTTAAAGTGATAAATCAGCAAAGCGAATTTTATCTTTATTTAATTGAATATTTGAGGGCTTGGTGTTATCATATTTAATAGCGCTCTTATGAGCATTGATTAATGAATACGTTATTTGGAGGATGGACATGAGTACTAACAGCAAGTCATTTGATGATCTATTGGCAAGAGTAGGTGAGATAGAAAAAAAGAAGCTTTCAGTAGCGGTCGCACAGGATAAGGCCGTACTTGAAGCGGTTAAGATCGCTAAGGAGAGAGGAATAGCCGATTCAATACTTGTAGGTGACAAGGATGAGATCGAGAAGATTGCCGCAGAGATCGGCATGAATCTTGCGGATTTTGAGATTATAGATGAGAAGGATATCGTAGAGGCTTCTCTTAAGGCAGTGAAGCTTGTTCATGACGGTGATGCCGATATGTATATGAAGGGGCTTCTTCCTACAGGCACCTTCCTTAAGAGCGTGCTTAACAAGGAGGTAGGTCTTCGTACAGGCAAGCCGCTTTCTCATGTCTGCGTATTTGAGATACCCGGCATCGACAGACTTCTCTTCCTTACAGATGTGGCATTTATGCCATATCCCACACTTGAGGATAAGAAGTGCATCATAGAGTATACGGTTGACGTAGCCAAGAAGTGCGGCGTTGACATGCCCAAGGTTGCTCCTTTGGCAGCACTTGAGACAGTCAATGAAAAGATGCCCGTAACTGTTGAGGCTGCTGAGCTTACACGTATGAATGAGGCCGGAGAGATCACAGGCTGCATAGTGGACGGACCTCTTTCACTTGATATCGCACTGTATAAGGAAGCAGCTGAGGAGAAGGGCGCGCTTGGACGTAAGGTTGCAGGAGATGCAGACATCCTTCTTTTCCCTGATATTCATGCAGGCAATCTCGTATACAAGGCAATCGTACATATGGTTAACTGCAAGAACGGCAATATCTTAACAGGTACCAAGGCTCCGGTCATCCTTACATCAAGATCGGATACCGTTGATGTTAAGGTTAATTCGATAGCGCTTGCAGCATTGGCTTCAGAGACATTTTGATCGTATATATAAGGAGGAAAAAATGAGCGTACTTAGTTTGATCATCAATCCCGGTTCAACATCTACCAAGATAGGTGTATTTGAAGATGAGAAGCTTTTATTTGAAGAGACACTTCGTCATTCGACGGAGGAGATAGCAAGATATGCTACCATCGTAGATCAGAAGGATTTCCGTAAGGACATCATTCTTAAGCTTTTAAAAGAGAAGAACTTCGATATTAACAGCCTTAATATGGTCGTAGGAAGAGGCGGAATGCTTAAGCCCATTCCCGGAGGCACATATGAGGTAACGGATGATCTGCTTAATGACCTTAAGATAGGCAGGCAGGGACAGCACGCTTCCAACTTGGGAGGTATATTGGCCCGTGAGATCGGTGATGAGATCGGAGTACGCAGCTTTATCGTAGATCCCGTGGTTGTGGATGAACTGTGCGATATAGCTAGATATTCAGGTGTGCCTGAGCTTCCCCGTACGAGTGTGTTCCATGCACTCAATCAGAAGGCAGTTGCCAAGAGATACGCCAAGGAAAAGGGTGTGGCATATGACAGCCTTAACCTTATAGTCGTTCATATGGGTGGCGGTGTGTCTGTCGGCGCTCACACAGGCGGCAGGGTAATAGATGTTTTCAATGCTCTTGACGGAGACGGTGCATTTTCACCTGAGAGAGCAGGCGGAGCACCTTCGGGAGCACTTATTAAGATGTGTTTCTCAGGCAAGTATACAGAAGCCGAAGTATATAAGAAGTTCGTTGGTAACGGCGGTTTCAATGCCTATGTAGGTACCAACGATATGAGAGACGTGGATAAGATGATCGATAACGGTGATGAGAAGGCAAAGGTCATCCGTGATGCTTTCATCTTCCAGGTTACCAAGGATATAGGTTCAATGGCCTGCGTTCTTAAGGGTAAGGTGGATGCCATTGTTGTAACCGGCGGTATCGCTTATGACAAGGAAGTTGTTGCCGGACTTAAGGAGGCCTGCGAGTGGATCGCTCCCTTTACGGTATATCCCGGTGAGGATGAGCTGTTGGCGCTTGCTCAGGGCGGCTTAAGAGTTATAAACGGAGAAGAAGAAGCTTTAACATATTAAGGGTGAGTTGAAATATTTATGAGTAAGATAGTAGATAAGGTCTTCGGAACACACAGCGAACGTGAGCTTAAGAGGATCATGCCCCTGGTGGATAAGATAGAGAGCCTGCGGCCTCAGATGCAGGCACTGTCAGACGAGCAGTTAAGGGCCAAGACTAAGGAATATAAGGACAGGATCGCAGGCGGAGAGAGCCTGGATGATCTGTTGCCGGAAGCTTTTGCGACGGTAAGGGAAGCTGCCAAGAGAGTGCTTAACATGGAGCATTACAGAGTGCAGCTTATCGGTGGTATCATTCTTCATCAGGGCCGTATCGCTGAGATGCGTACCGGTGAAGGTAAGACGCTTGTCTCTACCTGTCCTGCATATCTTAATGCTTTGCTTGGAGAAGGCGTATACATCGTAACTGTCAATGACTATCTGGCCAAGCGTGATGCCGAGTGGATGGGACAGGTACATGAGTTCTTGGGCTTAAGCGTGGGAGTTGTGCTTAACAGCATGACCGCAGAGGAGAGACAGCAGGCTTACGGATGTGACATCACATATGTGACCAACAATGAACTTGGATTTGATTATCTTAGGGATAATATGGTCATATACAAGGAACAGCTTGTGCTGCGTAAGCTCGGATATGCCATCATCGACGAGGTGGACTCGGTTCTTATTGATGAAGCCAGAACTCCCCTTATCATATCCGGTCAGAGCGGTAAGTCGACCAAGCTTTACGAGGCATGCGATATACTTGCCAGACAGATGCAGCGCGGAGCCGATGTAGAGGATCTGTCCAAGATGGATCTGATCATGGGAGTGGTGCAGGAAGAGACCGGAGATTTTATCGTCAATGAGAAGGATAAGAATCTTAATCTTACCGAACAGGGTGTGGCCAAGGTTGAGCAGTTCTTCCATATAGACAACCTTGCTGATCCTGAGAATATTGAGATCCAGCATAATATCATACTTGCGCTCAGAGCACACAATCTTATGTTCCGTGACCAGGATTACGTTGTCAAGGACGATCAGGTGCTCATAGTCGATGAGTTTACCGGACGTATCATGCCGGGACGAAGATATTCGGATGGCCTTCATCAGGCGATAGAGGCCAAGGAGCATGTTAAGGTTAAGAGGGAGAGTAAGACTCTTGCGACCATCACATTCCAGAATTTCTTCAACAAATTCGAGAAGAAGGCCGGTATGACCGGTACTGCTCTTACAGAAGAGAAGGAATTCCGTGATATCTATCAGATGGATGTTATTGAGATACCTACCAACGTTCCGGTTATCAGAATAGATCATCAGGATGCGGTATATAAGACCAGAAGAGAAAAACTGGTAGCCATTGTGGATGCGGTTAAGGAAGCACATGCCAAGGGTCAGCCGGTGTTAGTAGGTACCATTACGATAGAAGCCAGTGAAGAACTGTCAGGACTACTGCGTAAGCAGGGTATTGAACATAAAGTGCTTAATGCCAAGTTCCATGAAATGGAAGCTGAGATAGTGGCTGAGGCAGGTATTCACGGTAAGGTCACGATCGCTACCAATATGGCGGGTCGTGGTACCGATATCAAGCTTGATGATGAGTCCAAGGCAGCAGGCGGACTTAAGATAATAGGTACGGAGAGACACGAGTCAAGACGTATTGACAATCAGTTACGAGGAAGATCCGGACGACAGGGAGATCCCGGTGAATCCAAGTTCTACATCTCACTTGAGGATGACCTCATGAGACTCTTCGGTTCGGAGAGGCTGATCAATATGTTCAATACACTCGGTATCCCCGAAGGGCAGGAGATCGAGCATAAGATGTTAAGTAATGCCATTGAGAACGCTCAGAAGAAGATAGAGAGCAATAACTTCGGCATACGTAAGAACCTTCTTGAGTACGATCAGGTCAATAATGAGCAGAGAGAGATCATATATGCTGAGCGTCGCAGAGTTTTGGACGGCGAGAGCATGCGTGATGTGATCTATAAGATGTTCACTGATATAGTGGAGAATACGGTAGACAGGACCATAGGTGAGGATGTTAAGCCTGATGATTGGGAGCTTAAGGATCTTAATACGGAACTTCTTCCCATTATTCCGATAGAACCTGTTACATTGGGACGATTAAGAGCAGAAGGCAACAATATCCATACCAAGGCTGCCCTTAAGCAGAAACTTAAGGAAGAGGCTGTCAAGTTCTATGAAGCTAAGGAAGCAGAATTCCCTCAGACTGAGATGATCAGGGAATTGGAGAGAGTTATACTGCTTAAGACCATAGATCGTAAGTGGATGGACCATATAGATGATATGGACCAGTTAAGACAGGGTATCGGCTTACAGGCATACGGACAGAGAGATCCGCTTGTAGAGTATAAGATGAGCGGATATGAGATGTTCGATGCGATGACGGATGCCATACGTGAGGAGACGGTTAAGCTGCTTTGCCACGTAAGAGTGGAAGAGAAGGTTGAGCGTGAGCAGGTAGCCAAGGTCACAGGCACCAATAAAGATGACAGTCTGGCCAAGCAGCCGGTTAAGCGTATGGAGGGCAAGGTATATCCCAACGATCCGTGTCCGTGCGGAAGCGGCAAGAAGTATAAGCAGTGCCACGGCAGGATCAAATAATTTTTCGCAGGTAAGCAGGAAGATATATGGTAGAACTGGATCAGATGAAAGGCGAGCTTTTAAAGAACAGGGATACTCTGCTTGAAGTAGAGGCATCGCTTGGACTTGAAGGCAAGAAAGCCAGAATAGAAGAACTTGAGAGGGAGATGGAAGCGCCCGGCTTTTGGGACGATCCCGATGCATCCAATGCCAAGATGAAGGATCTTAAGAATATGCAGGATACTGTTAAGACCATTGAAGGTCTGAAGACGCAGTATGAGGATATTGAGACCCTGATCGAGATGGGCTATGAGGAATCGGATGAATCTCTGATACCCGAGATAAGAGAAGAACTTGATTCTTTTATCGAATTGTTAGATAATATACGTATAAGCACACTATTGTCTGGCGAATTCGATCGTAACAATGCAATTCTCAAACTCAATGCCGGAGCCGGTGGTACCGAGAGTTGTGACTGGGCGTCCATGCTGTATCGTATGTATACCAGATGGGCCGAGAAGAAGGGGTACAGTATTGAAGTACTTGACTTCCTCGACGGTGATGAAGCGGGGATCAAGTCGGTCACATTCCAGGTCAACGGAGAGAATGCGTACGGATATCTTAAGTCGGAGAAGGGTGTGCACAGACTGGTACGTATTTCGCCTTTTAATGCGCAGGGTAAGAGACAGACATCTTTTGTATCATTGGATGTTATGCCTGAGATAGATGCAGATCTTGATGTAGAGATCAAGGATGATGATATAAGAGTAGATACGTACCGAAGTTCCGGAGCCGGCGGTCAGCACATCAATAAGACATCATCGGCTATACGTATCACACATCTTCCTACGGGAATAGTGGTACAGTGTCAGAATGAACGAAGCCAGCATATGAACAAAGACAAGGCCATGCAGATGTTGAAGGCCAAGTTGTATATGCTTAAGTTAGAGGAAAATAAAGAGAAACTTGATGATATACGCGGCGAAGTGACTGAGATCGGCTGGGGCAATCAGATAAGATCTTATGTATTTCAGCCTTATAAGCTGGTCAAGGATCTTCGTACCGGTGTAGAGAGCGGTAATGTAGATGCTGTGATGGATGGAGCTTTGGATCCTTTCATCGGCGGCTATCTTAAGTGGATCAACGGCAATGGAGAACAATAACGGCAGTCCCTATGTTTCCCGTCCGCAGCAGGATGAACCTGGAAGGGCTTACAGAGAATACAATAACGGTGCCAATGCAATGGCCCGTACAGCGTCCACAATGGGTGTGGTAGCTGTGATATCGATCTTCACGATGATGATCTATCCGGCGATAGTACTTGGGTCTTTGGCGGTTATACTGGCATTGTTATCCAGAGATCGCGACGGTCATATGCATGATAAGGCCAAGAGTGCCGTTACAACGGGCCTTTTGGCGATAGGAGTCAATATCGCTCTTTTGGCAGTGACTTTTGGATTGCTTTTTTCCGGCGGTTCATTTAAGAATCAGATCAATGATATGTTTGAAGAGATATACGGACACACATTTGATGAGATGTGGGAAGATGCCATGGATGGCAGTCTGGATCTTGACTATCGCAATCTTCCTTTAGGAGGAGGCAAGTCATCTCCCGTATTTCCTTCAGACACTTAAGACGATATAAGGTTTTTACATGGGATGATCACTTTTGTGCATGGAAGCACGGAAAGGAGGATCGTATGGTACCTGTAGGTTGGGATCCGTTTGCAGGCTATAATGCCGGAATCGGATATTCGGGTTCATCAGTTGGCACATTCGGTGTCGGTGTAGATGGCTCGGTTAAGATGCCGGGACAGGCAGAAGATGCCGGCAGAGTCAAGCCGGTGCTTAATCCCGGTGAATCCACCAAGGTCATGCCCGGCAAGAAGTCATCTCCTGCCGAGTGTGAGACGTGTAAGGAACGTAAGTATCAGGATGGATCGGACGAGTGTAATGTCTCTTTTCAGACTGCTCAGCATATTTCTCCCGATGCTGCCGGAGCGGCAGTAAGGGCTCATGAGGGGCAGCATGTTTCCAATGCCTACAAGAAGGCTGCGCAGAATAACGGCAAGGTGCTGCAGGCCAGTGTAGCCATACATACCTCTATATGCCCGGAATGTGGGAGAACCTATGTCTCGGGTGGTACCACCACGACCAAGATCCAGTACGGCAATGAAGAGAATCCTTATATGAAGAACTTAAAGAACAGAGATAACGGACTGTTATCCGGAATGAACTTTGATATAAGGGGATAGAACGGGAATTAGGACATGAATCACAAGTCTACGGTAGAACTTAAAGGGATAGCGAGAGATAAGCTGCTTGGCAATTACGGAACCGTTATAGGTGCGATAGTTACCGTGCAGCTTATATTCTTTGGCATTAACAGTATTGTAAGATATGTATCGGATCTTAACTCCATCACCGGAATGATCGTATATATCGCGATCACTCTGATATGCAGTCTTATTGCGTCGGTATTTGCAGTCGGAGAACTGACCATATATATGAAGTTGGCGTGTGGGGACAGTATTAAGATAACGGATGTTTTCTCCGCGTTCACGGGTCATCCGGACAAGGTTATAATTCTTGATCTTATTGTATCTTTAAGAGTTTTGGTGTGGCTGATCCCGGCAGCTGCGACA
>JAEEGL016150873.1_pt1 | contig 12798 bp, 8 predicted proteins | sample 9134231 | NCBI WGS metagenome assembly JAEEGL01 (sample SAMN16246548, study PRJNA631951) | gut metagenome | biome: gut microbiome; feature: rumen; material: fiber-attached | host: Bos | place: Iran: Karaj | collected 2018-10
ATCGCGCATACCGATGCGTTCCAAAACCCGTGGCAGAGCGTACTCAGTAAAAATAACACGTTTTTCTTCATCCGTGTAGTCGGGCAGTTCGATAATGGCGAATCGCGATAGAAGAGGGGCACTGATCGCTGATTTATCATTGGCTGTGGCGATGGTATAGATACCGGCTGTCGGTATCTTGCACTCGATATAATTGTCGGTAAAACCAAGGTTGTCCAAAAGTGTCAGCAGAACATCGGCCGGATTGCCGTTTCCCTTTCCGGAGGCTGCCTTGTCAAGTTCGTTGATGACAAATACAAGGTTGGAACTCTCTGCATTCGCGAAGGCTTCCATGATCAATCCGGGTTTTGCGTTGGCGTAAATACGTGAGCTGCCTGTCAATTGTTCAGGATCATTGATCGAACTCATTTCCAAAGGACACCAAGACATCTTCAGGATCTTTGCGACAGCATAGGCCAGCTGAGATTTTCCTGTTCCAGCGGGACCGATAAGCAGGATACCGTAGGCAGGAAGAGTATGCGTCCGGTTGATCTGGATAATCGTCTCAATGATCCTCTGTTTAACGCTGTCAAGGCCATACAGTTCCTCATCCAGGATCTTACGTGCCTGTTGAGGGTCTATGGGGGCGAAATGAGTATTCTGCCATTTGATATTGAGCATCATGGAAAGTGCTCTCTGAGCGTGTCTGCGCTCCTCAGGCGTTACTTCAGAGGATTTCGCGACTGCCAGATTACGTCTGGCCCAAAGGCGTATATTATCGGGCAGCGTACTGCCGGCACATTCGATATAGTCTGTAATACTCTGAATGCTGGTAAGCTTCATATCATCAGCATCATCGATATCATCTGAGTCCAGATGACTTTCATCAGGTGCATCACTCTGAAGAAGCCGCTGAATCATAAACTGCAGGAAACCGTTCTCGCCTGACAGTTTACTTCCGCGGACAGCCACACCGGTCTCTTCGATACGGTATACCACACAACCATCGGCAGTCTGGGCGCAAGTCAGTCTGACCATAATATGATTATCACCGAGCCAGTTGATCAGCGGCTCAAAGCGTGCATCGATCGATACTATTTGGTAGAGATCATCACCATGATCAGATTTAAAGGCAAGTCCCTGTGCCGGACTGGTGAATAATCCGGATGTGTGGTGAGACAGTGTTTTGCCATCATCCTTCAGAATCATGACGGGATGATCCTGATCAGCATATTTTTCGTTTGAAAAGATCAGTGAATAGTCAGGTTTAGGGGTTTTATCTGCTTTGTCATCATGACTGAAATCAAATACAGGCATATATGTTCCTCCTCTTGTTGTCTCAATCATTATAGAGCATCGTAAAAGAGGATACAATCTTTTTTGCTGCGCGCAAACCCTCGAAAAGTGTCGACCGAATGCGGTTGTTTTTGATCAACACGTATTGTAAAATGAAGAGGAATCTTGATTTTGAGGTCATGCTTAAGTGTTCTTAAGAGAGCATGAAGCGATTGAGAAAAACAGCAACGGCATTGCTCGTCATCATTGTTTTGTCATGCGGCTGCGCGAGCCGGGACGAAATGATGATCGAGCTGTCAGATAAACAGAGCACCGAAACAGTTCCTGCAAAAGAGAAATCAGTTTCATCTAAAGAGTCTGAAAACAATGAAGCTCCTGTCTGCGTTTATGTCTGCGGACACGTGATGTCGCCCGGAGTCTATCAGCTCATGGACGGGAGCCGTGTCTGTGATGCGATCAATGCAGCGGGCGGTCCTTCAGAGGATGCTGATGCGCAGATGCTAAATCAGGCTGCCGCTGTCACAGACGGTATGAGGATCTATGTCCCTTCAGCAGAGGAAACAGAAGGGATGGACCGGTCAGATCAGTCGGAAAGCGGTTTGCTTAACGGCAATACAGCTGTTGACGAAAAAGGCGGTAAAGACTCCGCAAGGATCAATCTGAATACAGCTACAAAAGAACAGCTTATGACACTGTCCGGAATCGGAGAGAGCAAGGCACAGAGTATTCTGGATTACAGGCAGGAAAAAGGTAAGTTTTCGAGAACAGAAGACATTATGAATATACCCGGCATCAAGCAGGGGGTATATGATAAAATAAAAGATCATATTTCAGTATAGTATACAGAACAGGAGTTCAGTAAGAAAATGGCCAGACGGATACTCGTTGTTGATGATGAACAATTGATCGTTAAAGGAATCCGCTTTTCGCTGGAGCAGGAAGGCATGGAAGTGGATGCTGCGTATGATGGTGAGACAGCTGTCAAAATGGCACGCGCCAGACGGTATGATCTGATTCTGCTTGACGTGATGCTGCCGGGTCTGTCGGGCCTGGAGGTCTGCCAGCAGATCCGGAGCTTCTCTAAGGTCCCTATTATGATGCTGACTGCAAAAGGCGCAGATATGGATAAGATCATGGGACTGGAATACGGAGCTGATGATTATGTCACAAAACCCTTTAACATTCTTGAGATCAAAGCCCGTATCAAGGCGATCCTGAGACGTACGGCCGGCTCTGCTGAAACGCGCAGGAGAAGAGAATCTCATATTATTTCTTCTAATGGTTTGAAGATCGATGCTGACAGACATCGTGTCTTTCTGCATGATCAGGAGGTCAATCTTACAACAAAGGAATTTGATTTACTGTTGCTGCTCGCGCGGGATCCCGGTAAGATCTACACACGCGATCAGCTTCTGGCCAAGATCTGGGGCGAGGATTATGACGGAGATGCCAGAACAGTCGACGTGCATATCAGAAGGCTGCGTGAAAAGATCGAAAAGACGCCTGCTCAGCCTGTTTATGTATGCACCAAATGGGGTATGGGCTATTTCTTTCGGGGGTAATACCGGTTGAAAAACAGAACTAATAAACATTTTTGGAAAAACATGCGGATGTGGATCATACTGGCTTTCCTGCTGGTAAGTCTGCTTCCGTTTCCTTTTCTTGCAAGAATAGCCTTTAATGCTTACGAAAAGAAAATCTCTGATACCTACATGTCCGTTATGCAGGGTGAAGGCCATCTGCTTGCGGACAAGCTGTCCTCAGGGTATTTCTGGAATAAGCAGTCAGAAGAGATGAAGGGGCTCATCGATCAGTATGCCAATATTTATCATGCCAGAACAGTTGTGATCGATCCGTCTTTGAGAATTCTGCATGACAGTTACGGGACGGATACGGATCATATTATGATCGAGAAAAGCATCTTACGTGCACTGGATGGCGTGGAAAGTCATAAATACAACAAATCTGACCATTCGGTCGAAACGGTCATCCCCGTCTACGGAAGCGATCAGAAGACCATAAACGCGGCACTGTGGACGCGGTGCAGGGTATCTTTCTACGACATGATCCAGAAGGATACGCGCGATTTTATCGTCATGGTTCTGATCGCTGTCTGTGTCGCGCTGGTTATTCTAGCTTATCTGTTCGCTCTGTCCATCGTTCATCCTATCCGCAAACTCGGAAGACAGATGGATGAGGCAGCTCACGGGCTGCGTGATCAGGAGATTAAAGTGTCAACGTTTAATGAGACAAACGACATAGCTTATGCTTTTAATCTTCTGAAGAACAGATATGAAGTGGTTGATAATTCCAGAAAAGAATTTGTCGCAAACGTTTCGCATGAGCTGAAGACTCCGATCACATCTATGAAAGTACTGGCTGAATCACTTATTCAAATGCCGGATGCTCCTTCAGAACTTTATCAGGAGTTTATGCATGATATCGTCAGTCAGCTTGATCGTGAAACTGCCATAATCGATGACCTGCTTGCGCTGGTCAAACTTGACAGGCGTACAGGCACACTTCATTTGAGTGATGTCAATATCAATGAGATGCTGGAACGCCTGATCAAGCAGCTCGGCCCGCTTGCACACGTCAAGGACGTATCAGTGACATTTGAGAGTCATCGCAATGTAACTGCCCGCGTAGACGAAGTGAAACTGTCTCTCGCATGTATGAACGTCATTGAAAATGCAATTAAATACAATCGGGAATCAGGATCGATCAAGATCTCCCTGGATATTGAGGAAGACTACTGCGTTATTACATGCTCTGACACAGGTTTGGGAATACCTCAGGAAGATATTGACAAAGTCTTCGAACGTTTTTACCGTGTCGATAAGTCCCATTCGCAGCAGATGGGCGGCAGCGGACTCGGTCTGGCTATTGTACGTCAGGCAGTAGAAATGCAGGACGGCACTGTATCAATTGACAGCACCGAGGGAGTGGGAACGGTGGTCACGATAAAAGTGCCGCTGGTAGTGGTTGCAGGAAGTGAAGAAGGAGGACAGATGTGATGAAAAAAAAGATGGCTCTGTTCTTTATTATCATCAGCCTGATCCTCTTATCAGCGTGCACAGCGCCGTGGGATCATACTGAGTCTGAAAAACAGTATGACGGATATATCTATTATCTGAATCAGGACCGCAATGATCTGCGCACGAAAGGTTTTGGGTTTGAAAATATGAAAGGACAGGCGCTGGCTGATGCAATTGCGGACAAGCTTGCTGCCTCTCCGGATGATGCGCATGTCAGCCCGCTTCCTGACGGTGTTTTTATCGAAAAGGTACTGCTTGAGAATGATGAAGTTAAAGTAACGTTCAACAAGCTCTTTGAGCAGGTGGACGAGAGAGAGAAGACACTTTGCCGCGCCGCGGTGGTCAAATCTTTCACACAGATTCCCGAGGCGAACTATGTCTCGTTTTACATCGGTGAAGAGCTGATGGAAGATGACTCCGGTAACGCTTATGAAAAGCTTACTGCCAATGACTATCTTATTGTATCAGCGAAAGATATAGAACAGGAACAGATACTGACTCTCTACTACGGAGATCAGGAGGGCAGTCATCTTGCCAAAGAGTCCGTTCCTGCTTCCGTTGCTGTTGATCAGAATATCATCAGGATCATCATTGAGCGTCTGATAGAGGGACCTGCTTATGAAGAGGAGACCAGTTTGATCTCTGACGATACAACACTTTTAAGTGTCAGTGTTTCTGATGATACTGCGTACATTAATCTGAGCGGTGCTTTTTCTGATACAGCCTCAACAGTCTCACCTGAACTGACGGTCTATTCAATTGTCAATTCAGTTCTGGACAACACCAGCCTCAAAAAGGTACAGATCTTAGTCGACGGAGAGGCGCCGGCTTCTTTCGGCGGACAGATGGATCTGCGATTCCCTCTTGAAATCAAACGTTCTTTAATCAAATAATAGTTCACAGACAGGAGAGCATTCATGAACCGTTCCAGCGTGTTGGCGCGGTTCTGTCTGTGTCTGATCGTTCTGACATTCCTGATTACATTTTTCATATCAAAAGGCCATCCGTACAGTCATATCTTTTTTAATCCGGAAAAAGAGGTCGCAGAAGAGGCGTACGTAAGTATGTCTGCTATTGTGACCGGAAAAACAGAACGGGAAAACGGACAGACCCTGATCCTCAAGACGAAAAACTTAATCTGTCAGAATCAATCGGCAGGTGCTTTCTGCTTTTTGATTTATGACGCGCCTGAAGCAGAGCTTAAAATCGGTGATCACGTCACGGTTTCAGGCACGATTGAATACTTTGAGTATGCGCGAAACCCCGGTTGCTTTGATCTGCATTTCTATCATGGGGTAAGAGGTATCGGCGGAATGATTAAACCTGCATCAGTGACTGTTGAAAGGAAAAGCATTTTTAGTCTGAAAGAAATAATCTATCGTTTCAGCGTCCGATCCGACCAGGTCATCCGGACAATGATGGGAGAGGAGTACGGAAGTGTTCTTTCATCAATGATACTCGGAAAGAAAAGCATGATCGACTCCGATGTAAAAGAGCTTTATCAAAAAAACGGGGTGGCACATGTCCTTGCTATATCAGGGCTTCACCTCTCACTTATCGCTCAAGGTCTTTGTTATCTCTTAAAAAGAGCCAAATGCTCTTTTTATTTGAGGCATCTTGCAACGATCCTGTTTTTATCTGGATATTTGATCATGACAGGCTTTCAGATCGCCCTTGTAAGAGCATTTATCATGCTGATCATAAAAACAATTGCAGCGATGACAGGAAGGTGTTATGACGCGCTAACAGCCCTTCTTGTGACAGCTGTGATCATCCTTGCGGCGGAGCCATTTTATCTTTGGGACGTATCATTTCAACTGACGTTTGCCGCGCTTCTGCCCATTTGTTCTTTCGAAGCAAATAAACCGGCAAAGAACCGGTCCTCTTTTCAAACGATCAAAAAGCAACTTAAAGACCGGATCATAGAAAGTTTGTCTTTATCGGCCTTTGTCATGCTGTTTACGGCGCCGTTTCTGTTCTGGCATTTTTTCGAAGCAGCTCCTTTGTCGGTTATGGTGAATCTTATCATGATTCCTCTTTTAACACTGATCGTCGCGGGAGGTATCACAGGCATTATCCTGAGTAGTTGTATTCCTATTATAGGCTCATACGCTGCATTCATCCCGTTTTCCCTGGCGGCGGGATGCCTTTGGGTCTATAAGACTGTGTGCAAGGCTGTAGCGTTGCTGCCGTTTTACAGACTTGTAACAGGACGTCCTGTTAAGGTCGTTATGGTGATCTGTATATTCGTTCTGTCTGTCGCTTTATTTATCCGGCGCTGTTTGTTCAGTTACAGAAGAGTCCGCATGATCTCATTAACAGCTGCCGTCGTATTAGTCATTATCACAGCCTTTTCCAGACGTATCGTTAATCTGTTTGATCATGATACACATATAACGATGCTGGATATAGGGCAGGGAGACTGTTTTTATATATCTGACGGAGGCGGACACAGTTATCTGATAGACGGAGGCAGTTCATCAGTTGAACATGCTGCAAAGTACCGTATCGAACCTTTTATCCTTTCACAGGCAGTGACTCAATTGGATGGAGTTTTTATCTCTCATGGAGATGATGACCATGTGAACGGGATTGAAGAGATGCTTCAACGGCAGAGTATAGGTGTCAGATTTAAGAGAGTCTATATTACAGAACAATTTTATGACGACGATCATCTTTTGTCGCTGGCTGAGAACGTGATCAAAAGCAAGGTTCAGCTGATAAGGATCAGGTCAGGCGACTCGATCCGGACAGGCAGTGTCAATATTACATGTCTGGGTCCGCCGCAGCATGATCAGGATACGGGTCCGTTGCCTTCCGCCGGGAATGAGGCATCTATGATTCTCAGACTGGATCGCGGAAAGTTTTCGATGCTCTTTACAGGAGATGTTGAAGGAGCAGGAGAGCAGATTCTTTGTGAACAGGTAAACGGACAGCATTATGATGTTTTAAAGACAGCGCATCACGGTTCAAAAAACAGCACATCCCGCGAGGTACTTGATTTGATCCAACCAAAGGTCTGCCTGATATCAGCCGGTAAAAATAATCTGTACGGACATCCGGACAAAAAAACATTACAGAGGATAAAAGAGGCAGGGAGCAGATCCATGTGTACAATCGACAAAGGAGCCGTAACGATCAGCACAGATGGTAAGCAAATGAAGATAAGATGTGCTTTTCATTGACTAATCCGCGTAAATAATGTATATTAACAGAGATTAATTTGGGTCATTATAGATTTTTATGAATGATGAGTTCTATATGCTAAAAGAGGTATTGAACAATCTTATACAGCGCCGCTGCAGATGGCTGATCGTCTCTTTCACACTGATCATCGCATTTGCTGTCCTTTCGCTTGTTCAACCCGCACTGCAGATCAATGAGAGCCCTGCGGGCGCAGATTCTGCGTCGACTTCGGATACTTATGCTGAAGGCCTTTCTCTTGAAGATCAGTTTATCGAACTTGATTCCGAGGATGAAGAATCCGATGAAGAAGATGCCGGGATCACAGAAGATGAGTTGACAGCGGAAGGCGAGGAGAATCCTGAAGATCAGATGCAGGATGACGCAGATACTGATCAAGAAGGCGTTGAAAACGGGGCAGAAGGCGAGAATACAGACCCGGCACAGGAACCGTCTTCAGGTGATGAACAGACGGAGGATCCTGATCCTCAGATGAATCCTGATGATCCGGCTGATGATACTCAGAATCCTGATGAGGGAAATACTGAAGTTACTGATCCCGAAAAAGCTGCTCAGGAGAAACCGGAAGGCACGGAATCAGCTGAAAAACCCGCAGAGAAGAAAGATACTCCGAGAGCAGCTAATCAAGATACAGCTAAACCGGTTACGCATAACAAACCTGTTGTCAATACCGCTAAGACAGATTCCGGAACTGATGCGGCACCTGCCAGAATGCGCCTTAAAGTGACAACAGAGGATATCAAATCTGTCCTTGCGAAAGCCGATAACTCACGGAGCAAATCTGTCACTTATTATGACAAGACACTCATGGATGATTTCCAGGTTGAATTTGATCCTGAGTTTGCGCTTGTAATGGAACAGATCGAAGATGATTTTGAAGCGGAACATGATCTGATCACTGAAGAGACTCTCGAGAAGAGGCAGGAGCAGATTGAACGCGGTATCGTATTCGGACTTGATCAGAGCAGTGCATGCTCAAAAGTGTTTGATGAGGAGAATCCTCTTTATCTGTCTGAGCAGGAGATCGAACTGCTCGACAGAACTCTGAATCCGAATAAAGATACTGATAACGAAGCTGAAGAAGAACAGACAGAAGAAAAAGAAGAGCCTATCGAAGGTCAAGCAGAGATAGCTTCTTTCCACTATACAAACTGGCCCGATATTCTGGCCATCTATGTCAGCAATCAGTTCAAAGCCGGCGCCAAAAAGGTTGTATTTAATGAAACTTCCAAGCCTGCACTTGCCGAGATATTTGCTGATATGAACGAAGTGGAAACAGAAGATGAAGTCAAGGAGCTTTTCTCAGAAGACGATCCGGAAGAAATAATCGAAGTATATCCGACAACATGGACATGCAGAACAATTGAGGATTATATGGCAGACCGTTTTGAGAACGGGACGGAAGCCCTGAAGCTTAAGGAATTGCTTGAGCGTTATACCGAGCCGGATTATCTGATGATGTGTGCTGTTCAGACCGGTTCCAGACAGCTGACACTGGCTGCGATCAATGCCCAGGATGAAGAGCGTATTGAGAAGGAAACAGAAGAGCATGCTGACGATGAAGAGTATGAAGCCGTACCGCTTTCCGATCAGCGCAAATCTGTTGTTCTTTCTGCTCAGTCTCTTAATGGCAAGATTCATTATTTCTGGGGCGGTAAATTCAATTCACTCGGATGGAATGCTTACTGGGCTACACCGCAGATCGTGACCAGCAGCGGGTGCAGTGATTACGGAACAGAACAGCTGTACGGAATGGACTGCAGCGGTTTTGTGTCCTGGAGCTTTATCAACGGGTTGAACAATATCGATAAAGGCATGTCTCTGGGGCAGGGAACTGCATCGCAGTGGGTGACCAGTGAAGCTGTCAGCGATGAGGAAGCTCAGATCGGTGATCTTGTTTTCCTGCGTGTTCCCTCTGCCGGTTCGATCAATCATGTCGGTATTCTGATCGGACGCGATCAGGACGGAAACTGGCTTGCCATCCATTGCAATGCAGGCGATGACAATGTCGCTGTTGACAGGGCATACGATGTCGGTTTCCGCTATCTGAGGACCCCGCTTGTCTATCAGCCGGATGAAGAGTAGCGATCTGGTTTAAAACAGAGATTTATAGTTTACTGAGAGACAGTACGATGCGATGTACTGTCTCTTTTGTTTGTCAATGCTGATCATCTCAGGACAAATTCTCATATCAGAATTATTAAAAAAATATTGTAATTACCTTATAAACATTTTATAATTAATACCGTAGGAAAAATAAGGGATTCTCCATCATGAAGATCCCGCAGTAATCATTTCAAAGGAGGAATTTGTTATGAGGAAAAAATGGTTGGCAATTCTTGCATGCGTAGCCATGGTGGCGGCATTATTTGCCGGCTGTGGTGGTTCCGGCGGATCCTCAGATAAGGGTGGGGATGATGCAGACAGCATTAAAGTAGGATTTATTTTCCTGCATGATGAGAACTCAACCTATGACCTGAACTTCATTAACGCAGCGAAGGAAGCCGGCAAACAGCTTGGTATCCCGGAAGAGAACGTTATTCTTAAGACCAACGTTCCGGAAGGCCAGGAGTGCTACGACACCGCAGCTGATCTTGCGGACAGCGGATGCAGCATCATCTTTGCAGACAGCTTTGGCCATGAGGATTATATGATCCAGGCTGCTAAGGATTTCCCGGAAGTTCAGTTCTGTCATTCTACAGGTACCAAAGCTCATACAGAGGGGCTGGACAACTATCACAACGCATTTGCTTCGATCTATGAAGGTCGTTTCCTGGCTGGCGTTGCTGCCGGTATGAAGCTCAACGAGATGATCAAAAACGGCGACATCAAAGAAGATGAAGCTAAGATCGGTTATGTCGGTGCTTACACATACGCAGAAGTGGTTTCCGGTTACACATCATTCTTCCTTGGCGCTCGTCATGAATGCCCGTCAGCTACGATGGAAGTTACATTCACCGGCTCTTGGTATGATGAGACAGCTGAGAAGGAAGCAGCTCAGAAGCTCATCGATGACAAATGTGCACTGATCAGCCAGCATGCTGACTCCATGGGTGCTCCGACAGCCTGCGAAAACGCTGGTGTACCGGATGTTTCCTATAACGGATCAACAAAGAGTGTTGGCCCGAACACCTACATCATTTCTTCACGTATTGACTGGACACCGTACTTTGTCTATGCGATCGAGTGTGTACAGAAGGGTGATCCGATCGATGTTGACTGGACAGGAACGATCGCTACAGAGTCAGTCCTCCTGACAGAGCTCAACGAAGATGTTGCCGCTGAGGGAACACAGGAAGAGATGGATAAGGTCAAGGCTGCTCTTGAGGACGGTTCACTGCATGTCTTTGATACAGCTGCATTCACAGTTGACGGTAAGACCCTTGACTCCTATCAGGCCGACGTCGATTCTGATGCTGACTACACACCGGATACAGAAGTTATCTCTGACGGTTACTTCCACGAGTCCGAGTATCGTTCAGCTCCGTACTTCGATCTGAGAATCGATGGCATCACTCTTATGGACGAGGCTTACTAATCGCTAGTTCAAATTGAATAAATTTGTCTATGCGTAACTGAGATTAAGTAAGAAGGTCCCGGTCGTATGATCGGGACCTTTCATTATAACCTGAAACACTTATTAGAACTTGTAAACAAGGAGGTGAGCGGTTTGGATCAACAAGTGCCTGCTGTAGCAATGAGGAATATCACCAAAACCTTTAACTCCGGTGCAGTGGTCGCAAATAAAGATGTATCGATCAATGTGTTCCGCGGTGAGATTCTGGCACTTCTTGGGGAGAACGGAAGCGGTAAGACAACCTTGATGAATATGTTGTCCGGCATCTATTTTCCTGATGACGGTCAGATTTTCGTCGATGGAAAAGAAGTTGTCATTCGTTCACCCAAAGATGCATTGGATCTTGGTATCGGTATGATTCATCAGCATTTCAAACTGGTCGATGTGCTGACAGCTACCGAGAACATCATTCTGGGGCTGAAAGAAGAAGGAAAACTCGATCTCAAGAAAGCTGCACAGAGAGTTAAGGATATCTGTGATCAATACGGATTTGAGTTAGATCCCTATCAGAAAGTCTATAACATGTCTGTTTCGCAGAAACAGACAGTTGAGATCATCAAAGTTCTGTACAGGAGGGCTGATATTCTGATTCTCGACGAGCCTACTGCTGTTTTGACGCCGCAGGAAACCAATAGCCTGTTTAACGTCCTGCGCAACATGAAAGCTGATGGAAAAGCAGTCATTATCATCACACATAAGCTTAATGAGGTGAAAGAGATTTCAGATTATGTGGATGTCCTGCGCCATGGAGAATTTATCGGAAGCCTGAAGACCTCTGAGAGTACGACGCAGGAGATGACTAACATGATGGTCGGCCGCCAGGTATCGCTCAATATTGACCGGCCTGATCCGGTAGGCCAGGATCCGCGCCTGAAGATCAAAGATCTTACAGTTCGTTCTGAAGACGGCGTGTTAAAACTGGATCACGTCTCATTTGAAGCACTCGGAGGAGAAGTGCTGGGAATTGCCGGTATTTCAGGCAGCGGTCAGAAAGAACTGCTTGAAGCTATCGCCGGCTTACAGGTCACAGAAGAAGGCAGCATCATGTACGTTAATGAAGACGGCGCAGAAGAGGAGCTCCTTAATCAGGATCCGAACAAGATCAGGAGAAAGGGCATCACTCTTTCATTTGTGCCTGAGGATCGTCTCGGCATGGGCCTTGTCGGAAACATGGATCTTGCTGACAATATGATGCTTCGTTCATTCCGCGCTGGGAAATCTCCCTTTACAGACCGCAAAGCACCGCGGAAGCTGGCCGAACAGGTAGTAGATGAACTTGAAGTCGTTACCCCCGGCATCTCCACGGCTGTCCGTCGTCTGTCAGGCGGTAATGTACAGAAAGTGCTTGTAGGCCGTGAGATCGCTGAGACACCGCGTGTGCTCATGACAGCTTATGCCGTACGTGGCCTGGATATCAATTCATCTTACACGATTTATAATCTGATCAATGAGCAGAAGAAAAAAGGTGTCGCCGTGATCTATGTCGGCGAAGATCTGGATGTTCTGATCGAGTTGGCTGACCGTATCGTTGTTCTTTGCGACGGGAAACTCAGCGGTATCTTAGATGCAAGAAAAACAGATAAGAATGAGGTCGGCCTTTACATGACCAGTCTGCACGGAGAGGGAGGTGAAGAAAATGAATAAAAAGACAAAAACACCTTTCTTCCACATTGTCAAACGCGGTGAGATCCCGCTGTGGCAGAG
>JAEEGL010176544.1_pt1 | contig 12797 bp, 12 predicted proteins | sample 9134231 | NCBI WGS metagenome assembly JAEEGL01 (sample SAMN16246548, study PRJNA631951) | gut metagenome | biome: gut microbiome; feature: rumen; material: fiber-attached | host: Bos | place: Iran: Karaj | collected 2018-10
AGACGGTACAACCGGTGAGATCACGCCTAGCAAAAATCAACGCGTTCATCTCGGAATGGATGGCAAAATAATATTTCATGGGACGCTCAGAAAGAGTCATTTTGGACTCATCGGCGCCTTGAATCATACCGTTGTAGCCAACCGAGACGACACGTTTTTTGTCGTCGACAATAACGCAGCCCATTCGACTTGATGGATCTTTGCTTTTAAGCGCAACCGTTTCGGCAATTTTCATGAAATATTCATCCCACGCGGCTTGTTTCTGATTCATAAAACCTCCAATTTATCTCTATTATAGCATACTTCTTGAGGGTGGGGGGTTGATTTTTTGGATAAGATGTGACTATAATATACAAATTTAATAAAAAGGAGGTTTATGTCAAAAATAAAGTTTGGTGGGATGGCGGTGGCGGCGTTTATAGCGGCAGTAGGGCTAATGTTTTTGGTGCCGGGCGGGGAGGCAAAAGCGACAGGATGCCCAGATGTAAAAATTATTTTTGCTAGGGGCTCGGGCGAGAAAAGAGAAACCGACCAAAATTATTTGGATTTTAAACGGGAGATGACGGATAAATTGGCGCTCACGCATCTAGACTATGCGTTTTATGATTTGGACTATCCAGCGATTAGTGTAGCGAATCCTTTGACACTCATTACGACTTTTGTGAGCGGCGGGGAAGCTTATAGCTTTGGAGATAGCGTAATGAATGGAGTGATGGAGCTAGTGAGAGAAGTCAATAATTCTAGTTGCCCTAGTACCAAATATGTCCTAGCGGGGTATTCGCAAGGGGCGATGGTGGTATCTAAGGCCCTTAGGTATTTAGATCCAAACAAAATAATCTACGCGGCGACTTTTGGCGATCCAAAATTATATTTGCCGGAGGGACAAGGAGCGGTGCCGCCGGCTTGCAGTGGGCAGAATTTATCAAATTACCGGATTTATGTGCCGGATTGTCGCGCCTATTCTGGTATGCTAGGGGGATATAATCCCTACCAGACGGCTTCGTATATCGATAAACTGGGGACTTGGTGCAATAAAGCGGATTTTTTCTGCTCATCGCATCTTAGTATGAGAGACCACACTTCCTACGTGACGGATGAAATTTATGCGGAGGCCTCAAAAACGATTTTCGATAAAATCGTCCAGGCTTTTGGAATCCCTAATCGGTATATTTCGATGCACGATACAGCGATTTTGATTGATTCGACCGGATCGATGGGGAGCTTGATTAACAAATATAAAAGTGAGGCCCTAGAGCTAGCCCGACAGACCTTAGGAAACGGCGGGAGGGTGGCACTTTATGATTATCGAGACGTCCGGGATGGTTACGAGCCGCAGGAAAGATGCAATTTTGATACCTGTACATTGGAAACTTTCGAGGCGGGGCTTAGAGAAATCGAAGTGAATGGCGGCGGAGATGAACCAGAATCAGTACTTTCGGCAAGTTTTCATATAATGCAAAAATTAAGTTGGAAGTACGGCGCAACCAAATCGGTGGTGATTTTGACAGACGCTACTTACCATAGCCCGGACATTGACGGAGTAACTTTTGACAAAGTGGTGGCTCTCAGCAAAAGTATTGACCCGGTGAATTTTTATATAATTACACCAGGATATCATATGGATACATATAGTAGCCTAGCGGAGGCTACGGACGGAGCAGTGGTGAATTCGACGAGCGATTTGTCGATTTTGACTGGCAGCATCATGAGCCGATTTGATAGTTTGCCGAGAGTGGAAGAGAATCTAGAGACTGATGAAGAGACGCCGACGATCGGTAGGACTAGTTCTGTCTGGCTGTCCGAAACCGAAGCGAAAGTTAGCTGGGATACGGACGGAAAAAGAACTTTGGTGGCGCTCAATGATTATGTGCTTGGGGTGGCAGAAACAAATTCTATCGTTTTGACAGGGCTAAATCGGGACGCCTCTAACAAAGTGTTTTTGGTGCCACTAGGAGAAAATGTGAGGGGCGAAGGAGTGGAAGTGGATTTAGAATTGAGCCAGGGGGAGCTAAAAGTAGAAGGCGTTACCATCCCAAAAGCACCGAATACCGGCAGAGCTAATTAGAGCTTAGGTGCCAGTGATCGCCGTATTCACATTTGTAGACTGTAAGTCTAGTGTTTAGATGATGGTCGTATTCGGCGATTCTGGCGGCAGCTTCGGCTTCTTCCTTAGAATCGTAGCAAATCTTGTGTTGGTCGCCAACCCAACAGCGCGGAGGTTCGTAAATTTTGTTTAAGTTTAGGTTTTTTGCCATATACTACCATTATATCATATATTGTATTATTTGTCAATGTATGATATAATTATCTCTATGGTTTTAGACAGAAGCAAAATTCGGAATGTGGCGATTATCGCGCATGTGGACCACGGCAAGACCACGCTAGTAGATGGACTTTTGAAGCAGTCTCATACTTTTCGTGACAACCAAGCCGAGATGAACCAGACTTTGATTATGGATTCGATGGATCAGGAACATGAGCGAGGGATCACAATTACTGCCAAGCAAACCTGTGTGTATTATGATGGATACAAAATCAATATCATTGATACGCCGGGACACGCGGACTTCTCCGGTGAGGTAGAACGGACGCTAAATATGGCGGACGGGGTGCTGCTCATTGTAGACGCACAAGAAGGACCAATGCCGCAGACTAAGTTTGTTTTGTCAAAAGCGCTAGATTTGGGGCTGAAGCCAGTGGTAGTGGTTAACAAGATCGACAAACCGGCAGCCCGCATCGATGAGGTATTATCGGAGATTGAAAGCCTATTTTTGGAACTTGCAACTGATGAATCACAGCTATTTTATCCAGTATATTATGCAGTGGCACGGGATGGCCGAGCAGGTAAGACCACCGATCTAGACGACGATTTACATGTAATTTTTGAATCTATTATCAATGATATCCCGGCGCCAAGCGTTAATTCGGATTCTCTTGATGCCAAACTGCTCGTGGCAGCCTTGGCATCAGACAATTATCTTGGCAAATATTGTATTGGTAAAATTTTTGCTGGTAAACTTAAAAAAGGCGAAAGAGTCAAAGTCCTAAGTAAGGACGCCGTGAAGTCCGGTAAAATTGATAATTTGTTTGTCTATAAAGGACTCGGAAAAGAAGAAGTGTCTGAAGCGATCGCTGGTGACATCGTGGCGATTACTGGAGTTTCTGAAGCAAACATCGGAGACACCATCGCAACTGGAGAAAACCCAGAAGCTTTGCCGACTATTGAGCTTGAAGCTCCGACTCTTTCTATTTACATTGGGCCAAATACTTCGCCACTCAAGGGGCGTGAAGGCGAATTTACAACTTCTAGGCAAATCGCCGAGCGGCTCGAAAAAGAGCTAGAAACCAATATCGCTCTCAAGATTCAGCCGGATGGGCTTGGTTACAAAGTATCTGGGCGTGGAGAACTACACCTTTCTGTTTTGATTGAAACGATGCGACGGGAAGGATACGAACTAGAAGCAGGGCGACCTGAGGTAGTTTACCGCGAGATTGACGGAGCAAAGTCCGAACCAATTGAATCTCTCACGATCGAGGTTTCGCCGGAGTTCGTGGGGGCAGTGTCACAAGAACTAGGAATCAGAAAGGCTGAGCTCAAGTCTCAGGAAATCACTTCGTCTGGTTCGACACGGTTTGTCTATGAGATTTCGACGGCAGCTCTGATTGGTCTTCGCAATAATCTTTTGACCGCTACCAAAGGTACAGTAATCATGTCGTCGATTCCGTCGGGGTATCGACCGGTAGATTCCAAATATCGTCCAGAGAGAAATGGGGCTCTGATCGCCTCCGAAGATGGAGTTTCGACTGCCTATGCGCTCGACGCGGCGCAGGCGCGGGGGATTTTGTATATCCCACCACAAGTACCGGTATACCAGGGGATGATTGTGGGGCTTTCCAACAAAAAGGATGACCTAGATTTTAACGTTTGCCGCGAAAAACAGCTCACCAACATGCGGACACACGCGTCGGATGGGGCGATTCAGCTAACGCCATACACGCAACTCTCTCTAGAGCAATGTTTGGACTTTTTGCTTGATGATGAACTTCTAGAAGTTACGCCAAAATCTCTCCGTCTCCGTAAGCGTCAGCTCGATCCGATTAAACGGAAGCGAGAAAATCGTGTCCAATAATTATCTCATCGATACACATTGTCATTTGCACGATCCTGAATTTTTTACCGCTGAGCAAGCAGAAGGAATGCTAGAAAGAGCCCACGAAAAGGGGGTTTTGAAGGTTATTTGTATCGGGACCTCACATGAGGACTCGCTTAAAGCCAGAGATTTTGCGGCCTCTCATGATGGTGCATATTGGACTTATGGGATACACCCCGAGTATGCTTCCGAAACTATTTTTTCTCGACCCGCTCCTTCGCGCCCGTCGTTACGGGGCTCAGGAGCTTTGAAGCTCCCCGCTCACCGCAACGGTCTCAAAAAAATAGTTTTGGAAGCTCCTATCGCGATAGGCGAGGTTGGATTGGATTATCATTATGAGGGGTATGATCGTAATGCTCAGATTAAGTTATTTGAACAAATGTTGCAGCTGGCTTCAGATAACGATTTGCCAGTATCTTTTCATGTCAGGGAGGCGTTTGAGGACTTTTTCCCGGTCGTTTCGAATTTTCCCAAAATCCGTGGGGTGGTGCACTCGTTTTCGGATAATAAGAAGAATCTTCGTAGAATTCTAAATGAAACGGATTTTTATGTTGGAGTGAATGGGATGGCGACGTATTCGACTCTGCCGACCCCGCCTCTAAATCGAACTCTGCTAGAAACCGATGCGCCTTTCTTGACACCAGTACCGTTTCGTGGTATAATTAATGAAAGTGGCTATGTCCGAGAGATTGCCGAGTGGTTATCAGGGAAATTAGCCATCAGTTTTGACGAAGTAGCACAGGAGACAACGAGAAATGCCGAAAAATTATTTAGATTCGATGGTACCAGAGTTTCATAGGCAGACGCTGATTGATTTTGATACCGACAAATTTGTCCCTAGCCCTGAGTCGATCGAGATTTACGAAGAGTTAAACGCGATTTCGGAGGAAATTGAGAGATGCCGAGCGAGAAACAGCTAAACAAAAAGCAGACTATAGTTAAGAAGGCAGGGTGGCTTAAGCGCAACAAGAAAAAGACGCCGTCTTCGGTTTATTCAAACAAAATCACCCCTGATGAACTAATAAACATGGAATCACTCTGGGGGGGAATCCTCTTTGGGCCGATTCCGGCGGGGCATCAGAGGAATTTCTTTGAGTATAAAAAGAATGTTTGGATCTGGTATGAGGGGTGGCTCGGCAAAAACGGTAGCGTTGAGGGGACGATGATACGCTACGAAGTGCGTCCAGCCGGCGTCTTTAAGCGCGTCAATGGCCAAAAATACGAAAAAATCACCGGGGCCGAACTTAATAATTTCCGGATGGCGTTGCATCAATATCTGAAGCTGATGAAAACCAAGCTTTACTATTAAATTTGGTAGTAAATTTGTGTTTTTTGGTGCAAAATGCTAAAATATAAGCATGAGTGGAGATAAGAAAAAATCTAATAAATGGCCGCTAGCGGTATTTATAATTGGGGCTGCCTTTTTAGCGGCTGGACTTACGATGCTAATAATCAAACTAGTGTCTGCGCCGGCGGTGGCGGATGCGGAGTTTTTGGTATCTAGCGGCAAATGGACGCGGGAAGATGAATCTGCGGTAGTTTGGAACTTTGCCGAGGTTGGTAAGGGCTCACTCACCACGGATACCGGCAACACCAACTATGATTTTATTTGGGCGATTAAGGATGGCAAGCTTAAGATCGAGACTACTTGGCTATACGACCTAAATGACGAGTTCGACTACACCTTGGATCAAGGAGCTAAGACTTTGACAATCAAAAACGGCGAAACCGAGATAAAATTCAAAGCAGCAGAAAACTAAAGTCTGATTATATTATGCTTTTCCTTTGCCTGCAAGTCTTGATTTTTTGGGGAAAAATTGTATAATATAGTTATGATTTATTTGGACCATGCGGCGGCGACGCCAGTAAACAAAAAAGTAGTTGAAGCGATGATGCCGTATTTTGATGAGGAGTTTTTTAACCCGAGTGCGGCGTATTTGCCAGCCAAAAAGGTGGCAAGCGAATACGAAAAGGCCAAGGGAGTGATCGCGCACGCCATTGGAGCCAAAGCCTCTGATCTTGTGATTACCGCTGGGGCGACCGAAGCAAATAATCTTGCCTTCTCATGTATAACTCCGGACGGGTCCGTATTGTACCTCGTCACAGAGCATGATTCGGTACGCAAAGTGGCCGAGCAGCATGGTGGCGACTCTATTGAAGTCGACAAAAACGGGCGGATTATTCTTGACGATTTGAAAGCGAAGATTACCGATGAAACGCAGCTAATCTCCGTGGCGCTGGTCAATAATGAGCTCGGGACAATTCAGCCACTCTCCGAAATCGCCGCCATCATCCGCGAAGTGCGACTTGATAGACTTGCGCGTGGGGTAAAGACGCCACTTTATCTGCACTCGGACGCTTCGCAGGCGATGAATCTTTTGAACGTCAACGTGGCACGGCTCGGAGTAGACCTTCTCACCCTGAACGCGGCAAAAATTTATGGTCCGAAAGGAGTAGGAGCGCTATATGCGTCGCACGAGGTGAGGCTAAAGCCACTAAGCTACGGTGGTGGACAAGAAATGGGACTTCGCTCTGGGACGGAAAATGTGCCAGGGGTAGTCGGATTCGCCAAGGCAGTAGAAGAAGCAGTGAAACATCTAAATGGCAACCGTAAAAAATATGCTGGTCTTAAAAAGATTTTGCTTTCTGAGCTGCAGGGGTACGAACTGGTCAACAAAAAGCACACACTTGACAATTTTGTAGTTCTCAGTTATAACGGGATTGATGCAGAAAGGTTGATCTTTCTTCTTGAAGACAGGGGTGTATACGTATCGACCGGGGCGGCCTGCGCAGCTTCTAAAGGCGTAAAATCGCACGTCTTAAAAGCGATTGGCCTTTCTGACTCAGAAGTTAATGGGTCTTTACGATTGACTCTGGGCGAAACCAACACTGAAGAGCAAATCCATGAGGCTGCAAGACTGATCAACGAAGTAGTAGAGATAGAAAGGAGCCGAAGTGAGTAAAACCGTTTATGTAGGAATGTCTGGCGGGGTGGATTCTTCCGTTTCGGCTCTACTTTTAAAAGAGCAAGGCTACAAAGTTGTGGGGGTTTACATGAAAAACTGGTCGAGGAACCTTCCTGGTATGAAATGTCCGTGGGCGGAGGACCTCGCGGATGCAAAAAGAGTAGCGGTAAAACTCGGAATTGATTTTGAGGTCTGGGATTTTGAAAAAGCTTACCACGACAAGGTGGTAGATTATATGCTATCCGAATTTAAAAAAGGCAATACGCCCAATCCCGACATTATGTGCAATGAGGAGATCAAATTTAAGCTTTTTTATGAAAAAGCGATGGAAAAAGGTGCCGATTTTATCGCCACGGGGCATTATGCGAGAATTTTACCCGATTCTCGACCCGCCCCTTCGCGCCCGTCGTTACGGGGCTCAGGGGCTTTGAAGCTCCCCGTCGGTCGCAACGGTCTCGAATCGGGTAAAATTCTCGCTAGAGCTATGGACGAGAAAAAGGATCAGACGTATTTCCTCTATCGTATTTCTAATGAAGCACTCGAACACACGATTTTCCCGATTGGCGGGATGCTAAAAAAAGACGTAAAAAAACTGGCGGAAGAGAAGGGGCTTCATAATGCCTACAAAAAAGAGTCGATGGGAGTGTGCTTTGTGGGGGAAGTATCGATGAAAGATTTTCTCAAAGAATATATCGACATGAAACCTGGAGAAATTCGTGAGATTGAGACTGATAAGGTCGTAGGCCATCATGACGGAGCGGTGTTCTATACGATTGGACAGAGACACGGACTGTATATTTCTGGAAATAAGGGCGAGATAAACTCGGGCTTGCCGTATTATGTAGTAAAAAAAGACCTCAAAAATAATATTATATATGTCTCGAGAAATTTGAACAACGCAAATATTTGGACGGACGAACTAAGGCTGAAAGATGTATTCCTCAGGGCGGGAGTCACCCGTCCATGTCGAGTGCGCCTCCGGCATCTTGGCGAGTTAATACCAGCATCACTGGATGGTAGCACGGTCAAATTTGCACAAAAAATCAAAAAGCCGGCGGCCGGGCAATCGGCAGTGTTTTATGACGGAGAAATTTGTCTAGGGGGCGGAATTATTTTATGATACGTTGATCATCGCCACATCCATACAAAGCAAGATGGCGGTGATAAAACCAAGAGCGGTCACGATGTAGATATGCATCCGTTCAGCGTTGGTGAGCTCTTTTGGACATTTCTTGCAGCAGGTTTTAGATGCTGCTTTTTTGTGGGTTTTGTTTACGACTTTGCTCTTCGCAGTTTTGGTAGATTTTTTCTTTTTGGCTGTAGGCATATAACTCCTTTATGCTTATTTTCTCTATTATAACACATCTTTTTGATTTGTGGTATAATTATCTCTATGAATGCGAATGAAATTAGGCAAAAGTTTTTGGAGTTTCAGATTTCTAAGGGCCATAAGGTGATTCAGCCGGCGCCACTAGTGCTCGAGGGCGATCCAACCACGCTGTTTACTGGCTCGGGGATGCAGCCACTGCTTCCGTACCTACTAGGCAAAGAACATCCGGAAGGGAAGCGGCTTTGCGATGCGCAGCCGTCGATGCGGCTTCAAGATATCGAAGACGTGGGTGACCCTAGACATACTACCGTGTTCGAAATGCTAGGAAACTGGTCTCTTGGAGATTATTTCAAGCGCGAACAAATCGAAAACTTTTTTGAATTTTTGACTTCTATAGTCGGGCTAGACCCGTCAAAAATCTATGTAACCTGTTTTATTGGCAACGAAAAATATGGCATCCCCAAAGATACCGAGGCGGCTGAAATTTGGCAAGAAGTTTTCAAAAAAGCCGGGGTGGAAGCGAAGATTGCGGAAATTGGGTCGGCTGCCAATGGTGATAAGCGGGGGATTAAACCAAATGAAAGAATTTTCTTTTATGATGACAAGGAAAACTGGTGGAGCCGAGGTGGTGGTTGCGAATCTACCCCGATTGGCGACCCGTGCGGGCCGGATTCTGAGGTATTTTACGATTTTGGCGAAGACAAACAGGATGTTTCTAAGTATGGCTTGGCACATCCAGCCTCGGATGGGGCAAGGTTTATGGAAATCGGCAACCAAGTTTTTATGCAATATCGTCGCGAGGAAGACGGCTCGTTTTCTGAACTTAAAAAGAAAAATGTGGACTTTGGTGGGGGGCTAGAGAGAATCGCAGCAGCGGCAATTGGCTCGTTTGATGTGTTCAAAATTTCTCTAATGAAGCCGATTATTGAGAAGCTCGAAGAGATTTCGGGGAAGTCCTATGATAATAACACCGACGAGATGCGGGTGATTGCTGACCACATTAGAGGAGCATATCTTTTGGCGGCTCAAGGACTCACGCCATCCAATAAGACTCAAGGTTATGCGATGAGGCGCTTGGTGCGCCGGGCGATTCTCCGCGCGCTAGACCTCGGGATTTCGGCAAACTTCTTATCGGAAATTGTGCCGATCGTTTCTGAAAATTATGCGGATTTACCGGACTCGATTTTGACTCACAGAGAAAGTGCTCTGGAAGTACTCCTGAAGGAAGAAAATGCCTTTAGAAGAACCCTAAATAGAGGGTTGAAAGAGCTCGATAAGATGGCGCGGGGCGATAAAATTTTGACTGGCCGAGACATTTTTACGCTTCAGGATACTTATGGGTTCCCGTTTGAGCTATCCGTAGAAGAGTGCTATAGAGAAGGGATTGAGCTGACGCCAAAATACCGCGAAGAGTTTGATGCGGCCCTCAAGGAACAGAGAGAGCGCTCGCAGACGGCCTCTAAGGGAATGTTTAAGGGAGGGCTCGAGGATCACGGTGAACAAACAGTAAAATATCATACTGCTACGCACCTACTACTTGCAGCTCTCAAAAAGCATGTTTCTCCTGATATTGTACAGAAGGGGTCGAACACGACTTCCGAGAGGACACGATTTGATTTCAACTGCGACCATAAGCTGACGCCAGAGGAAATTTCTGCCGTTGAAAGCCAGGTGAACGAATGGATCGCCGCAGACCTTCCAGTGGTATTCGACGAATACGAAAAGGCTTACGCGAGAGATACCTTGAAAGCACACGGGCAGTTCTGGGATAAATATCCAGAGATTTTGAAAGTTTATACGATTGGGAATTTTGATAACCCAGTCTCACGCGAGGTTTGCGGTGGTCCACACGTCGAGCATACAGGGGTGCTTGGACATTTTAAGATTGTCAAAGAAGAGTCGTCTGCAGCAGGGATTAGACGAATCAAAGCGATTTTGGAATAATTAGTTTTGGAGAAGTTTGGCGAATTTGGCCTTCAAACCCTTTTCTTCTGGGGCGCCTTCTAATGTATCAGTGCCAACGCGAAGAAGCCCAAGTGCGGTAGCAAAAGAGTGGTCTAATTCTTTGGCGTGGTTGCCAAGGATAAGGTTTGGTAAGCCGTTGATGTCTAGAAGGTTAATAATCGGACGACGAGAGAACGGTAAGCCTTCATACCAATCCGAAGTAGCAAGCTTTTCTTGGAGCAGAGAGAGACCGGCGCCGCCACCACAGAGCATAACATTGCGAGGAAGCGTGCCGATAGTTTCAAAATCTTCGAGGGCGACTTCTACGCCAGTAAACCAAACAGAGAGATTGCGCGAGAGCGCGGTTTCGATTTTGGCTTTTTTGGCGTCATCGAGTTTGCCAGAATCGTAATTTAATTTGTATTTTTCGGCGGTATCATAGTCGACGCCAAGGGATTCTTCGATCTGACGAGTGAAGCTTTTGCCGCCAATGCTAAACATTTTGGTGCCTTCGACGCCACCATCGTCTATAACTGCAATATCAGTCGTACCGCCACCGATATCCATGACTACACCAGAGAAGTTCGAATCAAGATCATCGCCAAGACAGGCGCGACAAACCGCAAATGGCTCGACTGCCACAGTGAGCAAGTCTAGATTGAGCTCGGCGCAAACCTTCTCAATGGCGGAAACGTGAATCATTGGAGCAAAGGCGGTATAAAACTGGATCACTACGTCTGTGCCATTGAAGCCGATAGGATTAGAGATTTTGTAACCGTCAATCATTAGGGAAACAATGGCAGAGTTAATCAAGCGAACTTCGACATTTTTGTTACCGGTCTCGAGAGCAACGGTTTTTTTGGCGACTTCGCCGGATTTTTGTTGGACTTTGGATATAATATTTTGCATTTCTTCTTCGGAAATAGGCTTGTTGGGGTTTTTCCTGACGTAGTGGACGGTGGTAGTGTTGCCTTTAATAAGCTCGCCGGCGATGCCGACAACAGTGAGATCGGCGCGTTCACCAGAATCATCCTCGACTTTGACCAAAGCTTCTTCGCAAGTAGCGACCACGGCAGGAATATCAGCGATAGCGCCGTTATACATATTACCGTCCTTTTGTCTGACTTTGGCAACACCAAGAATTTCGATATTACCTTTTTTAGCGGGCTTTGCTAGGACCGCTTTGACAAATTCTGTACCGATATCTAACCCCAAAATAGTGCTCATACTTTTATTTTAACACACTCACCTGGTTTTAGTCCAGAAAGTTGATACACGCCAAAGCTGGTTCGGTGGAGCTTTTTTACTTTATAGCCTAATGCGGCGAAAGTTCTTCTGATTTGGCGGTTTCTACCTTCAGATAATTTGACTATGAAGCGCGTCCTCTCGACGGGTCCTGCCGCCGCATTTTCCCCCATCCTCGCAAGGCTGCGGGTGGGGGTCCCCCAAGCGGCGTCACCCGTCGATGTTAGCACTACAAACTTACTGGGACCATCGTCCAGCATGATGCCGTAGTCAGAAATCATTTGCTGGTGAAGCGGCTCTAAAGGCCGGTCCAATTCAACTTCGTAGATTTTTTCCTTGTGGAACTTTGGGTGAGTCATTTCAAAAGCAAAATCGCCGTCGTTGGTGAGCAGAATCAAACCAGAGCTGTCTTTGTCGAGACGACCGACGCTTTTTAATTTATTATATTCCTTGGGAAGCAAATCATAGATAGTAGGGGCAGAACCTTGGGCGCGACGAGAACAAACGTAGCCCACTGGCTTATTGAACGCAATATATAAGTAGTCCGTATCAAACGGGATTATCTTTCCATTATACCATACTTTGTCATTTTTGTCAATGTGAGTGCCTAGCTCGGCAATTTTATCGTTGATTTTGACTTTTTTATTTTGAATCAAAATATCTGCTTCGCGGCGAGAGACACCGATGCGTTCAGCCAGGAACTTATTGAGCCGGATTTGTTCCATCGTTTACCTGCGGTTGTACTGGTACTGGAGCTGCTGGTGCGGCTGGAGTCATGTCTGGCGCAGAACTAGCTGGCGTTGGAGCTTGTTTATCGCCCAAAACTTCATGTATCGCATTGACGACATCCTCGATGCCGACTTGAGATTTGACAAGATAACGATCGCAGCCGAGACGCTCGCCACGGAGGCGTTGATCATCGGCAGAAAGAGCAGTCATCATGATTACCTTGATATTGGCAGTCTCAGGGGTATTGCGCAAAATGTCTAGCATGTCAAACCCAGAAATTTTTGGCATCATGACGTCGGATAAAATCAAATCTGGCTTTTCGCGGCCCGCCATAGCTAGGGCTTCTTCGCCATCTCCGGCCGAAATTACTTCATAGCCTTCAGCGGTAATCCTAATACTATAAATCTCGCGAAGCGCTGCGTCGTCTTCTAC
>JAEEGL010459711.1_pt1 | contig 12797 bp, 12 predicted proteins | sample 9134231 | NCBI WGS metagenome assembly JAEEGL01 (sample SAMN16246548, study PRJNA631951) | gut metagenome | biome: gut microbiome; feature: rumen; material: fiber-attached | host: Bos | place: Iran: Karaj | collected 2018-10
AGTTTGGCCATTTTAGCTGATTCAGATCCTGATGTAAATGAATCACTATTTTGGCTATAACCAACTTTAGTATTTAACACTACAATCATCCTCCTTTGTTAAATATTAGGGTGAAGAAAATCACACCCTATAATAATTATAATTTTTCAATAAAATTGAAACAATAAAATTACATTAAAAAAAAGCACCTTTACAGTACTTTTATTTATCTTTTCTATAAACAACTGAATAATTAGAAAAGTCTAATTTATTTAAAAAGTCTTCCATTTCTTCAAAAGAATAATCTTTTAAATCATCAATAGATGCAAACTTTAATTCATCATTAAATAAGTAATTTAAAGCAAAATCAACTGCTAAATAACTACTACTATCTAAATCAATAAGTTTTTTAATATATCTTTTCTTTCTATATATTTCTTGTTTTAATTTACTAGGCATAGTTCTATTATTCATTTGTTCAACAACTCTTTTAGTAAATTCATCTACTTCATCTGTTTCAATACTAATACCAGTTATTAAATACTTATCACCATAAGGTAATAATTGATGAGAAGTACCAACTGGATAAGGGCTAATTCTATCTTTTATAATATTCATACCAAATTCAGATTCAGTAGAAAAATTATAATTCAAAAACCAGCTCATATAAGTAGCAAGTCTATCTATTTCTTGTTTACTAAAACCAGAAACATCTGTTTTAAAATTGATTTAAACAATAGACATATCATTTGGCTTAACATACTCAGTATATTTTTCTTTCACTTCATCAGTATCACTAAAATCTTTTACTAAATGAGTTCTATAATCTCTATCATAACTATCAAAACATTTATTAATTATTTCTAAGATTTTTTCTTCATCAAAATTACCGTAAACAACAATTACTTCATTATCTGGTGTATAAAAAGTATCATATATTAATCTTAAATTATCATAACTAAAATCTTTTACACTTTGAATAGATCCTAACCCATCAAGAAAGGCTTCTTCATTAAATAAACTCTTTCTATTAGCAACAAAGAAATCATAATTTCGTGAATTATGTTTTTCTCCGATCTCTTCTAAAACTGGATATTTACTTTTTTCTACTCCTTCTGGAGTAAAAGAAGAATTATTAATACTATCAATTAGAATTTTAAAATTATCATAAAAATTCTCATAACCATAAATATAATATTTAGTATATTCTCCATAAGTTACACCATTATATTCGTAATAATTATCATTATAATATTTACCTAAATTACCATAAGGACTATTATCAATTAATACATGTTCTAATAAATGAGCAATCCCATCTTCACATTTATATAAAACATCATTTGAATAAAAAGTTTTATAAGCTGAACCGTATTTAACAAATATTTCAGCACCAAAAGAATGTAACTTATTATTTTTTGCAAAAGCTACTACTAAACCATTATCTAATTTTACATATTTAGTCTTAATCATTTCTATCACCTATCATTACTAATTCAGCAACCTTTTTAAGAGAATTGATACATTCTTTTATTTCATCATATGTAACACTACATAATTCATTATATTCTTCTTCAAACGATTCAAATTTTAATAATTTTCTTCTTGTTTCTTTATACTTATGAAATTTATCATCTAAATAAGAAATAAATGTAATATTATCTGCTTTTAATAATTTTTCCTTACATTTATTAAATGTTTCTTCATCAAGAAGTAAATTCATACACTCATCAATAATAACTAAAGCTTTATTAATATTTTCTTTAGAAAGATAAGCACTTACAGTTATACTATCAAGAGGTTCGATAAAATCACAACCACAACTATAAACCAAATCATTTTCAAGTCTTAACTTATTAAATAAAATATTTTTTTCTCTTCTCCACATACAACAACTTAAAAACATCATTAAGTATTTATCTCTTTTAGTAGCATTTTCTTTATAATAACCTACTCTTATTATACTATGTGGATTATGAGTAGTCTTATCAACATGACCAAACCAATCTGGCTTATATTTTAATTCATAGTTAACATCTAAACTTATTTTTTCTTTCTTTTGTTTAAATATACTTTCAAAAGTCTCTTTATAATAATCTTTATCATTTACATTTCCACTAATGAATGAAATAAAATTGCCTTTTAAAACTATTCTTTTATATAGTTCTATAACCCTTTCGATTGATGATTTCTTTAAAGCACCTAAATGCTCAATATTAGTCTTATAATAATCATGTTTAAAATTATACAAATCCATCCAGGTATCTTCAAATAAAGATCTAGGATCACTTAATCTAGTATTAAGTTCTTTAAGTATTCTCTCATAATACATATTATATTCATAAGAAAAATCTTCAGCTAAAATAATAGATTTAAAAATATGATTTTTAACTATTTTTAAGGATTTTTTTAAATCAAAATCATCAAAGATTCCACTTCCTGGAAGTAAAAAAGTAATTTGTAAAAATTGAGTATCTCCCCTTCTAAAAAAATCCACATCATAATTAGCAATATAATTTAAATCATTTTCTTCATTAAAAGCTTGTCTAGTTCTATGCTTTAAAGAATATGTACTCATTAAATCAATTAAAATTTTTAAATTATAGGTATCTTCAAAATCATATCTAGGAAATGGATATAATATTTCAAATGAAGTAACCTTAACATCGTTATTAACAATTATTTTTGGTTCAGTCTTTAAGTTTAATTTCATTCAAACCACCTCTATTAAAATAATACCATAAAAAAACTATCAAAATGATAGTTTATTTTACTTGTAGACATGTTATTGCAATAACACCAACTATATCTTCAGCTGTGCAACCTCTAGAAAGATCATTAATAGGCTTTTCAAGACCTTGAGTTAATGGTCCATAAGCATTTGCTCCACCTAATCTTTGAGCAATCTTATAACCTATATTACCAGCATCTAAATCAGGAAATATAAAAGTATTTACATGTCCTGCAATTATTGAATCAGGCGTCTTTTTCTTAGCAACATCAATATCAATTGCAGTATCAAATTGCATTTCACCATCAATAAGTAAATTAGGATGTTTTTTCTTAACTATATTTAAAGCATTAACTACTTTATCTACATCAGCATGTTTACTAGAACCATTAGTAGAATGACTAAGCATACCAACCATAGATTGACCTCCAACTAATCTTTCATAAGTAACACTTGAATCAAATGCAATGTCAGCAAGAGTATCAGAATCAGGATTTTGATTTAAACCAGTATCAGCAAATAATACGACACCATTATTACCTAATTCTTTATTTGGAAATTCAAGTAACATAAATGCAGATGCTTTACCTGATTTAGGCTTACAAATTTGAAAAGCACTTCTGTAAGTATCTGCAGAAGTATGGTTTGCACCTGTAACTTCTCCATCACATATTCCAAGATACACAAGCATCGTAGCAAAATATCTTGAATTATTAGTTACTAAATCATAAGCCTCTTCTTTACTTAATCCTTTTTCTTTTCTTAAATTATAAAACGTTTCACACATTTCAGTTAATCTATCATATGTTTTAGGATTAATAACTTTAATTGAAGAATCTACTTTATCCTTTATTGAATCATCTCCAATTAAGTATATATCGCAAAACTTACATGCTTCATTAGCGGCTTCAATTACTCTTTCATCTTCACTTTCTGGAAGAACAATTCTTTTAAATGTTTCATTTTTAATTTTTTCTATCACACTATCAATATAATTCATAATAACCCCTCAAAACTTAAGCATTATAAACAATACTCCAAGTTAATCCTCTTTTTATAGAATAAATTGAAACATAAACATAAGTTACATTACCTTGGACATTCTTCTTAAATTTAACTAAATATCGCTTAGCACCTTTAATCTTAGATTCATCTAAATCTTTAGCATATAACTTCATAGTATCTATTAATTCTTGTTTTTCATATTTTCCTAAATCATAAGAATCTATAATTTTATATGATAAATAATCACTATTAATTTGATTTAAACCTTTAACATATTCTTCAAGAGATTCTAATACTACAATATTAGAAGAACTTTCTACTTCCTTAACATATTTACTGTTAACCACTGAATACATCTTTTTTGCATTACCATCAACTATGCCCTTCGAATATGTCTTAACAGCACTTGTAGGTCCACCAAGAGCAATAATAATACCATAAATAATTATTATTAAAACTACAATACTAGCTAAAACAATCTTAGCAATTTTATTTTCTTTAATCAGATTGAATAATTTAACAAATAACTTTTTAATTAGTTTCCAAATATTTTTAAACATAACTTTTATTTTATGAAAAAACATTTGTACTTTAGTCTTATCTCCATTTTTCATATCTTATCACCTATATAAATTATAAAAAATTATAATTATTATTACAATAAAAAAGATATAGAACAAATCTATATCTTATCTCTTAACTAATACTTTAGATCCTTTAATAATAAGTTTATCTAGTTCCATAGCTTCATCATGCGGCATATTAACACAACCATGTGAACCGTCGACTAAATAAGTTGTTGGAACGAATTCATCACTATCTCTCCAACCATGTTTGAATCCATTTTCTTCAATATATCTTTCAGCATCATGTAATCCACGATTATGATCAAATTTTTTCATAACATTTACCCAAGGTCTATTTTCACAATTAAGATGTCTCATTCCATGGTCTTCCCAAACACTAAATAAACCTGTTTCAGTTGGAGTTGATGGAGCTCCAGTAACACAAGGACTTTCAAGTAAAACATCACTACCATTTAAAGTCATAACATGTTGATCACTAAGATCAACAACAACATAATTATTTTCTTCATCAATGTGAGTAACTTTTGTTTTATCAACATAACCACAAATGCCATCAACATCTACAAGAAGCATATCTCCTTGATCTTCATAAGCAAATGAAAATTCTCCCTTAGGTACAATAGATTTTGCTTCCATAAATTCATCATATAATAATGTTTCAGTTGGATAATATACTGCATCAATTGGTTCTAAATTAACATGTTCCCTATGATAAGGAGAAACAAATTCTTTAGATACATATCCAACATAATCTAAATATTCTACCTTGTAGAAACCATCTTCTTCTCCGATTACTTTTGCAGAAGCACCAAGACCTAATACACACAATCTATTTGAAGTTGTATTAGCTTCAGTTCTAATATTTACATTAGTAGTAGCTTTTACATATTCTCCATCTTCAATAATAACTGAAGGAACTTCTTCAACTTTTTCAGGTAAAGTTCTTTCTAATAATTCAGTATAAGAAACCGTAGTGTTTTCAGCTGCATTCATTTCTGGTATATCACTAATATACTCAATCTCATAAGGAACATAATCCTTATACTCACTATTCAATCCACAACCACTAAGAGTTAGTGTAGAAGTTGCTGCAAGTAAGAACAACTTCTTATTCATCTTTAGTTTCATAACTAACCATACTCTTCTCTCTTTTTTAAATTAAATATATAATATACCTTTTTTATAAAAAGTCAAATTCAAAATAAAAAAGGAGGAAATCCTCCTTATTTAGTTTTTTTCTTAGTATTCTTCTTAGTTTTAGCACTAGCCTTATTAGTATTAGATTTTTTAGTGCTTGTAGCTACCTTTTTAGTTTTAGGTTTTGAAGCTTTAGTTTTCTTTTCAACTTTAGCTTCTTTCTTAACTACTTCTTTTTTTACTTTTACTTTTTCTTCACCTTTTAACCAATTTTTACCTTCAATAATTCTAGTAACCATCATTGCAGAAGCTGAATCTCCTACAACATTTAACATAGTAGCAGGTGGATCAATAATAGTTGCAATCATAGTTAAAATTGGTAAAGCTTCAAATGGGTATCCCATTAAACTTAAAATCATCATTTCAGAAATAGTTCCTCCACCAATTGGAACTCCAGTAATAAGTAAATTAGCAAGTAATGCAACACCTAAAATCTTAAATGTAGAAACATTACCACCAAATAAACAAACTAAGAACATGATCTTAAATACAGATCCAATAATACTTCCATCTTTATGAAAACTAGTACCCATTGGAATAGTAGTCTCAGCTATATCATTAGGTACTCCCATTCTTTTAGCAGTCTCAACATTTACTGGAATTGAAGCAGCACTTGAACAAGTTGCTAAACTTGTAACTGTAGATGGGAATACATTTTTCCAAAATACTTTAACGCCTTTTTTTCCACCAGCAATAAATGCATAAATAGTATAAAAGATAAAATAGAATAAAACACATACTACTGTATAAATAATAAATGTTTTTAAGAAACCAGCACCAATTGATGCACCAAATGTTCCAATTAAATATGCAAAATAACATCCTAATCCAATTGGAGCATAATACATAATTATCTTAATTATATTTTGCATTACTTCATTAGCACTTATAAGTACTTCTTTAAACTTTTCTCCCTTTTCTTTTGCCATATTAATTGCAATACCAACAATAATTGAAAATACTAGTAAAGCAATAATGTTACTCTTAGATAAAAGTTTAGAGAAATCATTAACTGTTAATAAATTAACAGTAGATTCCATAATATCAACTTTTTCTGCTTCTTCAGCAACTTCAAAAATAGATTTGATTTTATCAGTATCACTTACATTAACTAAATTAATTGGTTTAATTACAAAAAATGCAACTACACATGCAATTAAAGAAGTAACTAAGAAAACACCGATAATTGATGCAAGAATTTTACCAATTCTTTTTGGACTTTCCATCTTACCAATTGATGTTGAAATAGTTAAAAATATTAAAGGTACGATAGATACTAATAATAGATTTAAGAATACATCACCAAATGGTTTTAGAACTGCAGTTTTTTCTTTAAATATTATTCCAATTACTGCTCCAAGTATAACTGAAAATAATAAAATTAAAGTACTACGATAGTTCTTTAAAAATTTCTTCATACACACACCTTCCTTACCTACATTATATAACTTGTCAAGTATATTGCAAGAAAATTTATTTTTAGTAAAATTAAAAAACTAGGAAATAACCTAGTTTCTTTGAACTTTTTTTAAAGACTTAACATCTTTATTCTCTTCACGTGTAATATTTTTTTCATTAATAATATTTAAAATACAATTTAAAAGACTACTATTATTAACATTAGATTCATAACATTCAGCATAATAATCTTCACTATCAAATGAATTTGGGAAAGGTACAACATTTCCATTAACATCTACATTACAAGCACCAAAAACTTTATTATTCGTTGCATCATAATCCAAATTATAAGTTACAACATAATATGGGTTAATTACATAATTTGTTTTTCCTTTTATATTAATTTCATCTAATCTTTTATCTGTTAAATTAGCAGCTTTTCCACATGGATATATAACTTCTCTTCTAATTTTAGAAGCATATCTATAATCAGCATAATTCTTAGCACCTAATTCTTCTTTTAAAATTTCAAAATTATCTTCTCTTTTTTCTAATAAACCTAATCTACAAAACTCTAAATAATGAAACATATCATTAGACACTTTAAGATCTAGATAACCAATTGAAGATAATTCTTTTAATACATTTAAAATGTTTTCATCAAAAACAGTACCATTTGTTCCTAAATTTATTCTATTTACTTTAATATTATTAGTTTTAATAATTTTAATAATTTTATTTATTTGTTCAATAGCAAGTAATGGTTCACCGCCAGTTAATAACATAGCATCAATTTCTGAAATATCTTTAAAAACATTGTTAATTGTTTCAAAAGACATATATTCATTTCTTCTATCTCCTCTTAAACAATGTTCACATTCAAGAGTACACATTCTTGTTAACTCTAAATATAAATTTTCTACTTTCATATCTATCCCTCGTGTTTTCTATAATAACATAAAAAGAAGTATTTTATTACTTCTTTTTATTGGTTTTAATCATTTTTAATGTTTTTACTTCTTCATTTAAAGGAACTTCACTTTGTGTAGGATTATATACTTCTTCAAAAAATTCTTCAATTTGAGGTGTATATACTTCTTCACAATTATAATTATTTAATCTTTTTTGTTTAATTTCTTCAACTGCAACATCTAAATTTCTTTTAATTTCACCATCATAAGTGAATGGATAAACAGTAAATGTTTTATCTTTAGCCTCTTCTAAATCCATTTTTACATATTTATGAGCAGTAATAAAATTATCATTTGGATATTCTACTCTTTTTAATGTGCTATTAGGATTTGGAATTCCAATAACAGCAACATTTTCATCATCAATAGTTCCTACTCTATAAGAATAACCAGTTAAATTATTTAATAGTTTAACTTCATTTAAAGTATAATCTAAAGGTAATAATTTTTCATAATTAAGTCTAGATAAATCATGATCAACTACTACTAATGGAGTATTACCCATGAATCCAATAACTTCTTGTCCATCTTTTTTATCATATTGAGCAGTAATATATAAAATCTTTTGCATTTTAGTTTTTAAACTCTTAAAGTATTCGATATCTTTTTCAGATAATTCAACTAAAACATCATTTGCTTTATATTCCTTAATAATTCTATCTTTAAGACCTATATTATCTAAAGCAGCAACAAGAATATTAACAACAGGAATAAAGAAACTAATTGTTTTTAATTTATTAATAACTTTATCTTCCTTATTTTTAATCCATTTATTATTTTCTTTAACTTCCATTACTTTATCACGATTTAAAACATAACCATCTTCAGCTATATCAATTACAACATTAAGTACATTAATAACATTAACAACACCAGTAAACCCCATAGATAAAAGTTCTGCTAAAACTACTAAACCGATATTCATCTATCAACACCTCCCTTAGTGAAATATTCTAGCACCAAAAAAATAAAAAGAAAATAATTATTTTATTTCCTTATTACTTTTTATATGATTACCTATTATTTCAGAAATATCACTAATAGTTATAAATGCAGAAGCATCACTTTCTAATACAATTCTTTTAAGTTCAGGTATTTCAATTCTAGTAAGAACACAATATAAAACTTCTTTGTTTCCACTTATAAAACCAGTACCTTCAAGCCTTGTTACAGTTCTACCAATATTTTTATAAATTGCTTCTGTTATTTCTTTTCCATCATTTGTAATTATCATGGCAGCTTTAGCTTTATTTAATCCTTCACTTATTTCATCAACAACTTTTGAAGTAATAAAATAAGCAAGTAAAGAATATAATGCTCTATCAACTCCGAAGAATATTCCAGCAACACTAAATATAATTACATTACATAAAAGAACAAATTGTCCAACTGAAAAATCAGTCTTTTTACTTATAACAATACCAAGCGATTCAGTACCATCTAAACAACCACCACATTTAATAATTATACCTACTCCACATCCAAGTAAAGCACTACCATATACACATGCAAGAAGTATATTATCAGTTACTTCTTTTACATCTTTAAATACTTCCAAGAAAATTGAAAAAGTAATAATACTAAATAATGCTTTTGTAATAAATTTCCAACCTAAATTCTTATAACCAACATACATAAATGGTAGATTAATTATAACAATTGTTAATCCTAAACTAAAACCAAGTTTTAAATTTAAAATAATACTAATTCCATTTACTCCACCATCTAATATTGAGTTTGGTACTAAGAAACATTCAAGTGCAAATGCAGCAAGTATAGATCCAACAATTATAAATAAATAATTAATAATTACACTAAAATAATTAGTTTTTCTTAATTTACCCATTATATAACCTCCAATTCTTATTAATTATAGCAAATATAATAGTTATAATTTTTTTATTTACAAAAAAAGTAGATTATTTGACAAATAATCTACCTCTTACTTATTAGTATCAATTATAATCAAAGGAATTATAACTTCATCTTTAGTATTTCCTGCATGATGAGATTTTAATCTACAGTCACCATCATAAATAAATGCTTTTCTAGAATGTGATATGGCTAAATAGTCTCCTAATTCACTTCTAAATTTAGGATTCTCTTCTCCATCTCCAAAAAATTTATTATTAATAACTTCTTCTTTAGTATATAGATTATAATCTTCACTAAAATATTTATTAAATAATTCTTCAAATCTTTCATTCATACCTTCTTTAATGAAGAATCCAGTTGCTCTTGGTTCAATTGAAGGTAATTCTCTTAGACAGTCTACAATGTCTGGATAATTAACTAATTGATAGTCTTCCTCTTCTAAGTGTCCATGATCTGCTATTACAAAAATAATTGTATCTTTAAGTTTCATAGATAACTCAAATACTTTCTTTTCTCTTTCTCTAATTAGATCACCAACATAAATATCAAATGTACCAAAATCATGCATTGAATGATCTGGTTCATCATTATATGCATAAATATATTTTTTATCATCACTAGAATTAACAAGTGATTCTATTTTTTCAAACATATTATCTAAATCTGTGTAAGAATCAGAATCAAAAGGCATTACTTTATATCCTTTATTATTTGTTTCTTCGTTGATTCTTTCTATTACTTCTTTATGACGTAAATACTTTTTACCATATTCCAATGCTTCATCAACTGGTGTCCAAGTTTCATCTGTTTTTCTTGTACCAAAGAATGAAACAAAAGTATCTTTACATTCATCAAAGTACATTGTCCATCCAAGCATTCCTGTTTCACATGGATTTAAACCTGTTCTTATACTTGTAGTAGCAGCAACTGTAGTCGCAGGAAAAACGCTAGTAATATCTTTGTATTTATTTTTCATAAAGAACGAATCTTTATCTAAATGTTTATCTAATATATAAGAACCCATTCCATCAAAAAGAATAGTAACTACATTCTTAGGTTTCTTTTCTTCAAGTATCTTATCTACATAATCCAAAGTATTATGTGAATAACTACATCCGAAATATTTACTAATTGAGCAAGCTAAATTAGTTAAACATTCATTATAATTAGCAATTATTTTCTTATTAGTTATTTTATTATATAAATCTCTGATTGTATGTTCTTTATCAACTATATAAGAGTCTATTCCAGCATTATCAGCTCCAGTTTTATCGCTCTTAATAGAATCACCAATCATAATACAATCTTCTTTTGGAGTATCACCAATCGCAAGCATGAAAGACTCTAAATCTGGTTTCATTGCATCTTCACCTGCAACTATTTTATCTATATAATCATAAAGACCCGCTCTTTTAAGTCTAGGTATTTGAGTACCACTAAACCAAGAAGTAAGTATTACTACTTCTTTTCCATTTTCTTTTAAATATTTGAATAAGTCTTTAACACCATCTACTACTTCATCAATAATAGTATCTCCATTATGAATCATCCAACCGTTAATAACTTCTTCAGTTACAGTTAATCCATAACTCTTAAAATAATCACTTAAAGTTTTTGTATTATATCTAGGAAACTCAAGTTCATACTTATTCATAATACTTTGTTTAAGTTCAAAAAACTTTTCTTGTTCCTCCTTAGGAATACACTCTCTAAAATAATCATCTTCCTTAGACCAATCAGGAATTAAAATTGTATAATCTATATCAAATATATATTTCTTATAACTTTTCATCATTACCTCTCCATTTGAATAAAGCATAAATATTAATTGTTAAATACATTACGCTCATTAAAAGTACCATTAAAGAATCAAATCCACCTTCTTTAAAGTTAATAATCCATAAAGTTAAATCTAATACATTATTAACTAAATAAAGAATCCATGATTCATTATATCTAAGCATTAAAAGTATACTTGCAATAAAACTAATTACATTTGTAAATGCATCTAAATAAGTTAATCTCTCACCAGGTATTAAATGTAAAAGATAAGCTATTATTAAACCACTTATAATTGATAAACAAATAGTTAGTATTCCTTTCTTTAATCCAAGTCCTCTATTCTCTACTTCTGAATCATGATCATATTTATCCCATTCAAAATAACCTTTAATATTAATTGGCATAAAGAATATCAAATTAAATATAACTAAACCATAATTACGATTCATATAAGCTACATATGATAAAGCTATATTATTAATTACTCCAATTGGATAATTAATCTTATTACCAATACTTCCATAATAAGAATTAAGAATACCAGTAATTAGAACTACCATTCCAACAAAAGTATTCTTAGCTGTTAATCCTATAACTATAGAAATAATACAAACACATAGTGGAATCAAAAACTGTTTTATACTTTTTTTCATATACACACCTCAAAAAAATTATACCATGTAAAAATTTTTTTACATTATTTTTGATGTTTATCCATGTCTAACATAATAATTATAATTATTTTCTTTCTATTATTACAAAACTTTCAATATGATAAGTATTAGGAAACATATCAAGTACATTTATCTTAGATATATAATACTTATCTTGTAATATTTTTAAGTCTCTCGATAAAGTAATCTGATCACATGATACATAACAGATCTTTTTAGGATTTATATTTAATATTAAATCAATTGTTTCTTTATTTAATCCGCTTCTTGGAGGATCAACGATAACTGTATCAAATTCTTCATTTAAATCTGTTAAAATTTTAGCAGTATCACCCGCATAAAATTCAGCATTAGTTACACCATTACTTAATGCATTTTCTTTTGCATTAAGAATAGCATTTTCTATCTTTTCAATACCAACTATTTTCTTAAAATTATTTTTAAGTGATAAACCTAAAGTACCAACACCACAATAAAGATCAAGTAAATTTTCTCCACTTAAATAAACATTTAATAATTTGAATATTTCATTAGCTATATAATTATTAATTTGAAAGAATGAATTATAAGATATTTTAAATTTCATATCTCCAAT
>JAEEGL010508388.1_pt1 | contig 12797 bp, 11 predicted proteins | sample 9134231 | NCBI WGS metagenome assembly JAEEGL01 (sample SAMN16246548, study PRJNA631951) | gut metagenome | biome: gut microbiome; feature: rumen; material: fiber-attached | host: Bos | place: Iran: Karaj | collected 2018-10
GATTACGAGAAGTATCTTGCTTCCCTGGACAGAGACGCCTACAGCGGGCTTCGCATCAATGAACTGAAGACCTCCGGGGAGGAAGTGCCGGACCGGGTGCTGACCTCCTGGGAGCGTATCGCCTGGTCTCCCAACGGATATCTGTGTCCGGATGAAGACAAGCCTTCGGAGCATCCCTATTACTACGCGGGACTGTATTATCTGCAGGAGCCAAGTGCCATGGCTCCTGCGTCCTTTTTACCGGTACATCCGGGCGAGCGCGTCCTGGATATGTGCGCGGCTCCCGGTGGGAAGTCCACGGAGCTCGCATCCAAGCTTCAGGGCCGGGGGATCCTGATTGCAAATGATATCAGCGCTTCGCGGATCAAGGCGCTCCAGAAAAACCTGGAGCTCTTCGGCGTGAAGAATGCCGCGGTCCTCTGCGAGGAGCCTTCGAAGCTTCTGCCCGCATTTGCCGGTTGGTTTGACAAGATCCTGATCGACGCGCCCTGCTCGGGAGAGGGGATGTTCCGCAAGAAGGGCTCGATGCCGAAGTTCTGGCTCGAGCACGGACCGGATTACTACGCGCCGATCCAGAAGAGCCTGATTCACACCGGGGCAGAGCTTCTGGCGCCCGGCGGCATGCTTCTGTATTCGACGTGCACATTCTCCGTGCAGGAGGACGAGGAGGTCCTTGCGGAGCTTCTGGCCTCACATCCGGACATGCACCTGGTTCCTCTGCCGGATTTCCCGGGCAGAGAGGGCGGCCATCCGGAGTGGTCGGCGGAGATTCCGGAGGCTCTTTATGAAGAGCTTCGCCTGCCGGCAAGGTTCTTCCCGCACCGCCTGAAGGGAGAGGGACATTTCGCCGCGCTCCTTAAGAAGGACGGAGAAGCTCCCGGCCGGGCCGCCTCGTCTTCGAGACGTGTGAAGCTTCCGCCCGAGGCAGAAGAGTTCCTGTCCGAGCTTACCTGGGATCTGACCGGCTACGAGTACCGGCAGATCGCGGACCGGCTCTACCTCGTGCCCACAGGCATGCCGGATCTGTCCGCCTTCCGGGTCATCCGCTGCGGGCTCTTCCTCGGCATGGTCAAGAAGAACCGTTTCGAGCCGGTCGAGGCCCTGGCCATGGCCCTTCGGGCCGGCGAATATCCGCGGCATGTGTCCTTCCCGGCAGAAGATGAGCGTGTGCGCAAGTACCTAAAGGGAGAGACCATCGACCTGCTCCCGGGCGAGGCTCCGGGCAAGGGCTGGTGCCTGGTGTGCGTCGACGGCTATCCTCTGGGCTGGGCCAAATGCACCGGCGCGCAGCTTAAGAACAAATACCACCCCGGATGGAGGATGATGTGATGCTTCGTCTGGACAAATATCTGGCGGACTGCGGTGTCGGCACGCGCAGCGAGGTGAAGAATGGGATGCGGGCGGGCAGGGTCTCGGTGGACGGAAGCGGCGGCACAAAGCCGGAGACCAAGATCGACCCGGAGCAGGCGGACGTCACATTTGACGGAAGGCACCTTCGTTACCGCAGGTTTGCATATTATATGCTTCACAAGCCGGCGGGAGTCATCACGGCAACCGAGGATACCAGGCACCGTACGGTCCTGGATCTGATGGAGGATGTGCCGGATTCGAATCTCTCCCCGGTCGGCCGGCTGGACATCGATACAGAGGGGCTGCTGCTGATCACCAACGACGGCGCCCTGGCACATGACCTTCTCTCACCGGCAAAGCATGTGGAGAAGACCTACCTGTGCCGGCTGGCCTCTCCTGCGACAGAGCAGGACGAGGAGGCATTTGCGGAGGGAGTCGTCCTCGAGGACGGCACCCGCTGTCGGCCCGCGCGATGCGAGATCCTCCCGGACGGGGCGCTGGTCACCATCACCGAAGGGAAGTATCATCAGGTGAAGCGGATGTGGGCCGCGAGGGACAACGAGGTGCGGTATCTGAAGCGCCTCTCTATGGGGCCGCTCGTCCTGCCGGACGACCTCCCCGCGGGAGCTTACCGAGAGCTCACTCCGGAAGAACTCCACCAGTTAAAGGACCGAGATTATGCTAGAGAATAAACGCGCGGTTTTGTTCGACCTGGACGGAACCCTGGCGGACTCCATGTGGATGTGGCGCCAGATCGACATCGACTATCTGGCCAGGTTCGGCAAGGAATTTACCCCGGACCTGCAGAGGGCCATCGACGGCAAGAGCATCCACGAAACCGCCGTCTATATGAAGGCGCGCTACGAGATACCGGATACCATCGAGAAGATGCAGACGGACTGGAATGACATGGCCCGGCAGTTCTACCGGGAGAGGGTCCCGCTGAAGGACGGTGCCCTGGAGCTTCTTCGCGGGCTGAAGGAGCGCGGCATCCGCATCGGCATCGGCACCAGCAATTCCAGGGAGCTGACGGAGGAAGTGCTTGTCACTCACGGAGTGATGGAGTATTTCGACGGTATCCTGACATCGGCCGAGGTGCAGCGCGGCAAGCCGAAGCCCGACATCTATCTGGCTCTGGCGCAGATGCTTCACGTGCCCCCGTCGGACTGCCTGGTGTTTGAAGACGTGGTCCAGGGAATTGAGGCCGGGCGAAACGCAGGCATGCAGGTCTGCGCGGTAGAAGATCCCTACAGCGCTTGGAGCCGGGAGCAGAAACGGGCTCTCGCGGACTACTACGTGGAGAGCTTCCGGGAGGTCACGGCGGAATGGGAGAAGCCTCGATGAGGCGAAGAGATTCCGTTTCGAACAAATAAGAAAGTGGTAACAGAACGTGAGAGAGATCACCATCGGATCCAATGAGGCCGGACAGCGGCTGACGAAGTTTCTGGCCAAGTATCTGCCGGAAGCGCCGGAGAGCTTCTTCTACAAGATGCTGCGAAAAAAGAATATCGTGCTGAACAAGAAGAGAGCGGACGGGAGCGAGAAGCTCACCGAGGGCGATATCGTCTCTCTCTTTCTCTCTGACGAGACGGTCGAGAAGTTCCGCGGCACCGGCCATCCGGCATATCCGGTGACGGACCTGACCGTCCTCTGGGAGGACAGCCAGGTGTGCATCCTCTTAAAGCCCGCGGGCATGCTCTCGCAGAAGGCGGAGGCCTCGGACGTCTCGCTCAATGAATATTTCATCGGGCGCATGCTCTCGCGCGGGGAATTGAGTGAGAGAGACCTGGAGAGCTTCACGCCCGGCATCTGCAACCGCCTCGACCGCAACACCAGCGGCCTGGTATTTGCCGGCAAGACGCTGGCCGGCCTTCAGCAGATGAACGAGCTTCTCCGCAGCCGGAAGATGCAGAAGTACTATCTGGCCCTGGTCTGCGACAGGGTCTCGGAGCCTGCCGTCCTTCGCGGGTGGCTGAAGAAAGACGCGAAGACCAACCAGGTGACCGTGAGGGCAGAAGCCTTCCCCGGCGCCTCCCCGATTGAGACCCGCTGCGAGCCGCTCTGCGCCTCGGAGGAGTTTACGCTCGTCCGGCTGGAGCTTGTGACCGGCAGGACGCATCAGCTGCGGGCCCACCTCGCAAGCATCGGGCATCCCATCGCGGGCGACCGCAAGTACGGCCGTTACGCGGTCAACGAGCGGATCCTGAAGGAATACGGCATGCGCTATCAGATGCTGCATGCGCATCAGGCTGTCTTCCCGGAATTATCCGGGGCTCTCGCCGGCCTGTCCGGCCGGACCGTAACCGCGCCGCTGCCGGAGACATTTGCCCGCACGGCCGAAGGCCTTCTTCCTTCCTGTAAGAAGCACCTCGGCGCTCACTGACATCCAATTTATCCCAACCTGAGAAATGAGGCAGCTATGACCTGGAATTCGCGAGGTCTCCGTGGATCGACACTGGAGAACCTGATCAACATGACCAACGACAAGTACCGTGACAGCCATCTGGCACTGATCCAGAAGGTCCCCACACCGATCACTCCCCTCGAGATCAACAAGGGCGAGGGCATCATCACCAAGGCGTTCTTCGAGCAGAAGAGTACCGTGGATTATATCGGCGTAGTGCAGGGCATCCCGGTCTGTTTCGATGCCAAGGAGAATGCCGGAGACACCTTCCGCCTGCAGAATATCCATCCGCACCAGGTGCAGTTCATGAAGGAATTTGAAGAGCAGGGCGGCGTGGCGTTCTTCCTGATCTATTTCTCGGAGAGAGACCTGTACTATTACCTGCGCTTCCGCGAGTTCTACCCGTTCTGGCAGAGAGGGGAGGAGGGCGGCCGCAAGAGCTTCCGCTACGAGGAGCTGCAGCCCCGGTATGAGATCTCCCCGCACAAGAGCGGTGTCTTCGTCCATTACCTGGAGATGCTCAACCAGGACCTCGCCGACCGGGAGTCCGAAGGCGATTCCTAAGCCTCGCAAGGCCAATGTTGACAAATCTCCTCAGTGTGATATAATGAGCGATAGTTTCAGTTGGTAGCATGCTACCAAGTTAACGTACTAAAGTGTCAGGCTGCTTTACCTGCCGAAGGAGGTATTCTTCATGATCCATATGGACAACGAACTTTTGCATACTCCGGATGGTTTCCGGGATCTCTACGGTGCTTCCTGTGCCGCTCAGTCCGCGGTGCAGTCCGGCATGCATAAAGTCATGGAGCTGTACGGATTTGAAGAGACCGCTCCTCCGGCTTTTGAATTCTTTAACGTCTTTCTCCAGGGAGCCTCGACGGTCTCGACGAGAGAGATGTTCCGTTTCTTCGACCGCGACGGCAACACGCTGGTGCTGCGCCCGGACTTCACGCCCGGCATCGCCAGGTGTGCGGCCCGCTATGACGCCGCAGAGGATCTTCCGCTTCGTCTGTGCTATCACGGCAACACCTATGTGAATACCGAGAATTACAAGGGCCGCCCGAAGGAGATCCCGCAGCTCGGCGCGGAGCTGATCAATGACGGTTCCGCGGATGCGGACGCGGAGATGATCGCCCTGCTGATCGACTGCCTGAAGCAGGCGGGCCTGACAGATTTCCGGCTCGAGATCGGCCATGCCGAGTTCCTGAACGGGCTGTTAGAAGAGGCCGGGCTTGACGAGGCGCGCACCCGGCGGCTGAAGGACCTGATCGCCCAGAAGAATGTCTCCGGCGTGGAGGCGCTCCTCGCAGACCTGCCGATGGATGAAGAGATGCGGGGGCTTCTGATCGACCTGCCGATGATCTTTGGGGATCTCTCCGAGATGAAACGCCAGGCCTCCCGGACGAAGAACGCGAGGTCCGTCGCGGCACTTCAGTCCCTGACGGAGCTTCATGAGATCTTATCCTCTTACGGGATCTCCGAATATCTGACCTATGACCTGGGGCTCTTAAGCGCCCATGACTATTACACCGGCATTATCTTCAAGGCATATACCTACGGCACCGGAGACGCACTGGCGCTGGGAGGCCGGTATGACCGCCTGCTTTCGGGGTTCGGCAAGGACGCGCCTTCGATCGGCTTCGCAATCCTCCTGGACCCTCTGATGAGCGCGTTAAAGAGCCAGGACGTATCGGTTCCCGTGCCGAAGCGCTGCCTGATCCTGTACCGCGCCGCCGGCCGTGCCGCGGCCGTGGAATATGCGAATCACCTGCGGGCCGATGGAATCCTGGCGGCTGTGATCCGCCGTTCCTCGCGCAAGGGAGCCGACGAGTATCTTGCCTACGCAAAGAAGCATGGCTTCTCTGACGTGATCTGTCTTAACGAGGACGGGGAGGCTTCGCCGAACCGCCCGGGAGAGGAGGGTTTATGAGATACCTGACATTTGCCCTGGCCAAGGGAAGGCTTGCGAAGCAGGCCATGGCCATCCTCGCGCAGTGCGGCATCACCTGCGAAGAGATGCAGGATCCTTCTTCCCGGCGGCTGATCTTCGTAAATGAAGAGAAGAAGTACAAGTTCTTCCTGGCCAAGGCCAGTGACGTTCCCACCTACGTGGAGTACGGGGCCGCGGACATCGGAATCGTCGGCAAGGATACCATCCTGGAGGAGGGCCGCCGCATGTACGAGGTGCTGGATCTCGGCATCGGCCGCTGCCGCATGTGCGTCTGCGGGCCGGAGAGCGCGAGAGGCCTTCTGGAGACCGGAGAGAATTTCCGCGTCGCGACGAAGTATCCCAACATCGCGAAGGATTATTTCTATAACCGGAGGCACCAGACGGTTGAGATCATCCAGTTAAACGGCTCGGTGGAGCTGGGGCCGATCGTCGGCCTGGCGGATATGATCGTGGATATCGTAGAGACCGGGGCCACCCTGAAGGAAAACGGCCTGGCCGTGCTCGCGGAGATCGTGGATCTCTCGGCAAGGGTGACGGTCAATGAGGCGAGCATGAAGATGGAGCATCAGCGCATCGAGGAGCTGATCCGTAGTCTTCGAAGCATCACGGCGGGGCCTCGCACGGAAGGAAGGGGAGTGGAATCATGAAGCTGATCGAACTGACGCCGGAGAGCAAGTCCCGGCTGCTTGAGGACCTGTTAATGCGCAGTCCCAGCCACTACCAGGTCTATGCGGAGCGCGTGCAGGCGATCCTGGACCGCGTGCGCGAGGAGGGCGACGCGGCGCTCTTTGATTATACGAGACAGTTTGACGGGGCGGACATCAACGCCGGGAACATCGAGGTTACACCGGAGGAGATCGAAGAGGCCTACACGAAGGTGCCCGCGGACCTTCTCGAAACCATGCGGCGTTCGGCGGAGAACATCCGCCGCTTCCACCAGCTGCAGAAGAGAAACAGCTGGTTCCAGACCACGGAAGACGGGACGATCCTCGGACAGAAGATCACGCCTCTGCGCCGCGCGGGTGTCTATGTTCCCGGCGGGACGGCTGCCTATCCTTCCTCCACGATGATGAACATCCTCCCGGCCAAGGTCGCCGGCGTAACGGAGATCATCATGATCACGCCTCCGGGCAAAGACGGCAAGATCAATCCGGCGACGCTGGTCGCGGCCTCCGAAGCAGGAGCAGACCGGATCTTTAAGGCCGGCGGGGCACAGGCCATCGCAGCGCTCGCCTTCGGAACCGAGTCCGTCCCGAAGGTCGACAAGATCGTCGGTCCCGGCAACATCTACGTCGCGCTCGCGAAGAAGGCAGTCTACGGCTATGTGAGTATCGATTCGGTTGCCGGCCCTTCCGAGGTCCTGGTCCTGGCCGATGACACCGCGGACGTGGACTATGTAGCTGCGGACCTTCTCTCACAGGCCGAGCATGACAAGCTGGCTTCCGCGATCCTGGTCACTCCGAGCCTTGAGCTTGCGAAGAAGGTGGGAGAGCGGGCATGGCAGATGGCGAAGGAGCTTCCCCGGAGAGAGATCATCGAAGACTCGTTAAACCGCTACGGCTATCTTCTGGTGACGAAGGACCTGGCGGAGGCCATCGAGGTGGCCAATGACATCGCCTCCGAGCACATGGAGATCCTCACGGCCAATCCATTTGAAGTCATGACCAAGATCCGCAATGCCGGCGCGATCTTCCTGGGCCCGTACTCATCGGAGCCGTTGGGCGACTATTACGCGGGAGCGAACCACGTGCTTCCCACCAACCAGACCGCGAAGTTTTTCTCGCCTCTGGGTGTGGACGATTTCATCAAGAAATCCAGTATCATTTACTATTCCGAGGAAGCCCTCCGGGCGGCTTCTCAGGACATCATCCGCTTCGCGCAGGCCGAGCATCTCGACGCGCACGCCAACTCCATCCGGGTCCGTTTCCCGGACCGGGAGGAGCAGGACTGAGCAGAAAGGAGACTATCATGAATCGCATCTCTGAAATCAGCAGAAATACCGCAGAGACACGTATTCAAGCCGTACTGAACCTTGACGGGGCAGGGCAGGGCGAGATCGCAACCGGCATCGGTTTCTTCGACCACATGCTCCGGGCATTTGCAAAGCACGGCTTCTTCGACCTGAAGCTCACCTGTGACGGAGACCTGGAGGTCGACGGACATCACACCGTCGAGGACTGCGGGATTGTCCTGGGGACCGCGATCAGGGAGGCTCTCGGCGACAAGGCGGGCATCCGCCGCTACGGCTTCTTCCTCCTTCCCATGGACGAAGCCCTGGTCAGCTGTGCCGTGGATCTCTCCGGGCGGCCTTACTATGTCAGTGACGCCTCCTTCTTATCCCCGGCGGTCGGAACATTTGACACCCAACTGGTCAATGAATTCTTCTACTCGGTCTCTTACGCGGCCGGGATGAATCTGCATTTCGTCTGCAAGCGTGGCAGCAACGACCACCACATCATCGAGGCGATGTTCAAGGCCTTCGCGAAGGCTCTGGACGCAGCCGTCACCATCGATCCGCGGGTGCAGGGCGTGCTCTCTACCAAGGGCTCCCTGTAGAGAAAGGAGCAACGGATGGCAATGAATCAACTCCGGGTGATCCCGGTTCTGTGTGCCGCCGGGCGCAGCGAAGAGGAGCTGCTTAAGGAGGCTCTCACCTGTGAGGCGAGGGGTGCATACGAGATTGTCATAGGCGCCGACCGGTCTTCCCCGGAGGCGCAGGAGAGGAGCCTCGCGGTTCTGCGGCGCGTCTTCTCGCAGCTGCACATCCCCGCGGGCACTGCGGTCGTCGCAAAGCGCTTCGAGGATATCAAAAAAGCCTTCTACACCGGTGCTTCCAGGGTTTTCATCGCGGACGCGTCTTCGGTCCCGGAGGAGGTGCTCACCGAGGCTGCCGGCCGGTTCGGCGCAGAGAAGATCTTCCTCTGCCTTCCGTCGGATGCGCCTGGTAATGCTGCGGTGAGAGAACGTCTGGAGCGTCTGGACGGGCACGGCCTTCTGCTTGACGGGCCCTGCGCGGGTCTCCCGGAGAGCGGCGCGCCGCGGTATCTGCACGGAGTATCGCCGGAATCTGCCGCAGAATGTGCCGGAGATTACGACGCGCTTCTGGTTCCTGCGGGAGAATGGGCGGACTGCCTGGCATTCCTTCATTCCGCCGGGATCCGCACGGACGCCTTCGTCACCGGCCTTCGCTTTGATCAGCTCAAGGCAGGAGAGGGCGGCCTGGTGCCCTGCATCGTGCAGGACTTCTCGGGCGGCGAGGTCCTGATGATGGCCTGGATGAACCAGGAGGCATTTGAACAGACGCTCGCCACCGGCAGGATGACCTACTACAGCCGCAGCCGTCAGTGCCTCTGGCGCAAGGGAGAGACCTCCGGCCACTTCCAGTACCTGAAGGCCCTTCGTTATGACTGCGACGCGGACACCCTGCTCGCACAGGTCGATCAGGTAGGAGCCGCCTGCCACACCGGCCATCGTTCCTGCTTCTTCCGCGACGTCATGCCTCCCGTCTCCGAGACCAGGCAGGATCTCGAGGTGCTTCAGGAGGTGTATGACACCATCGCCGACCGCAAGGCACACCCGAAGGAAGGCTCTTATACCAATTATCTGTTCGATAAAGGGATCGACAAAATCCTGAAGAAATGCGGCGAAGAGAACGCGGAGATCATCATCGCCGCAAAGAATCCTGACAAACAGGAACTGCAATATGAGATTGCGGATTATCTCTACCACCTGATGGTACTCATGGCACAGCAGGGGCTGACCTGGCAGGACATCACCGGGGAACTCGCGGATCGACATTAAGCACTTGCACAATGAAATCCGATTGGGTATAATTTGAGAGAGGAACCGCAGGACAAGAATCAAGTACTGTTCTATGCACCCATAAGACAGTACTTGATTCTTATTTTGAGGATTTTCTGTCTGCGGCAGGAAGCCGCGGATTCTACAGATACAGGAGGATCGTATATGAGTCTGCTCACCGGTTTTTTATCCTATCTGGGACAATTTCTCATCTACGCGGCACTGGCCGTCGGCGGCATACTGCTGGGCAAGAAGCTGCGGGAGAAGAAGGACCGCAAGAATGCGGCGAATAAAGGGGAGGAATAAAGTTTGAAAGCTTATGGTGTGAATGAACTCCGGAAGATGTTTCTGGAGTTCTTTGAGAGCAAAGGGCATCTGAGAATGAACAGTTTTTCTCTGATCCCTCATAATGACAACAGCCTGCTGCTGATCAATTCCGGCATGGCTCCGTTAAAGCCGTATTTTACCGGCCAGGAGATCCCGCCGAGACGCCGCGTGACCACGTGCCAGAAGTGCATCCGCACCGGCGATATCGAGAACATCGGCAAGACGGCCCGCCACGGCACATTTTTTGAGATGCTGGGCAACTTCTCCTTCGGAGATTATTTCAAGAAGGAAGCCATCCCGTGGGCGTGGGAGTTCCTGACCGAGAAGGTCGGCATCGACAAGGACCGTCTCTATCCCTCGGTTTACGTCGACGACGACGAGGCCTACCGCATCTGGCATGAGGATATGGGCATCGCCCCCGAGCGGATCTTCAAGTTCGGCAAGGAGGACAACTTCTGGGAGCACGGCTCCGGCCCCTGCGGCCCCTGCTCCGAGATCTATTATGACCGCGGCGAGAAGTACGGCTGCGGCAAGCCCACCTGTACGGTCGGCTGCGACTGCGACCGTTATATGGAGGTCTGGAACATCGTCTTCTCCCAGTTCGACAACGACGGCCACGGCAATTATTCCGACCTGATCCAGAAGAACATCGATACCGGCATGGGCCTGGAGCGTCTGGCTGTCGTGTGCCAGGACGTCGATTCCCTCTTTGACGTGGACACCGTGAAGTCTCTTCGCGACCATGTCTGCCGGCTGGCCGGCGTGGAGTATGAGACTGATCCGAAGAAGGATATGTCCATCCGCCTGATCACCGACCACATCCGTTCCGTCACATTTATGGCCTCCGACGGCATCATGCCTTCCAACGAGGGCCGCGGCTATGTGCTGCGCCGGCTTCTTCGCCGGGCCGCGAGACACGGACGTCTCCTGGGCATCTCCGGGCGGTTCCTGGCAGAGCTTGCGCAGACCGTGATCGAGGGCTCCAGAGACGGATATCCGGAGCTGGAAGAGAAGCGTGCGATGATCCTCAAGGTCATCACGCAGGAAGAGAACAATTTCAACGCGGTCATCGACCAGGGCCTGGAGATCCTCTCGGATCTGGAGGCCGCGATGACGGAGAAGGGCGAGACCGTCCTGAACGGTGACGACGCCTTCCGCTTATATGATACCTACGGCTTCCCTCTGGATCTGACGAAGGAGATCCTGGAGGAGAAGGGTTTCTCCGTGGACGAGGACGGCTTTAAGCGTGCCATGGAGGTCCAGCGGACCACTGCGAGAGCCGCGCGCAAGACGACCAACTACATGGGCGCCGACGCGACGATCTATGACGAGCTGGATCCGGAGATCACCTCTGCATTCGTCGGCTATGACCGGCTCACCCATGAGTCCCGCATCTCGGTGATGACCACCAAGGACGCGATCGTCGATGAGCTGACGCAGGACCAGGAGGGAACCATCATCGTGGACGAGACCCCGTTCTACGGCACGATGGGCGGCCAGATGGCCGATACGGGCATCATCTCCACCACGGAGGCGACGTTCGTGGTTACCGACACGATCCACTTAAAGGGCGGCAAGATCGGCCATGTGGGATATGTGGAGGACGGACGTTTCTCCACCGGCGAGACCGTGACACTGACTGTAGATGAGGCCCGCAGAAGCGCGACCTGCAAGAACCACAGCGCGACGCATCTTCTTCAGAAGGCGCTCCGCCAGGTTCTCGGCACCCATGTCGAGCAGGCAGGCTCCCTGGTGGACCAGGATCATCTGCGTTTTGACTTTACACATTTCCAGGCGATGACTGCCGAGGAACTCCGGGAAGTGGAAGACCTGGTCAACCGCGAGATCGCGGCGAACCTCCCGGTGAACACTTCCGTTATGACGATGGAGGAAGCGAAGAAGACCGGAGCGATGGCTCTGTTCGGAGAGAAGTACGGCGAGAGCGTCCGTGTCGTCAACATGGGCGACTTCTCCATCGAGCTGTGCGGCGGCACCCATGTAGCCAACACCGGCGCGATCTCTGCCTTCAAGATTCTCTCGGAGAGCGGAATCGCCGCGGGCGTGCGCCGGATCGAGGCTCTGACCTCCGACGGTGTCTTCGCCTATTACAGAGGACTGGAAGCGCAGCTTGCGGATCTTGCGAAGGCCTGCAAGTGTGATCCTTCCCAGTTAAAGCACCGGATCGAGACTCTGCAGGACGAGCTCAAGGCCGCCCGCTCGGAGAATGAGAAGCTCAAGAACAAGCTTGCCAGCTCCTCGATGGGCGACGTCATGAACCAGGTGCAGGAGATCGGCGGCGTCAAGCTGCTGGCCGTGCGCATGAACGACGTGGCGATGAACGAGCTTCGCACCCTGGGCGACCAGCTCAAGGAGAAGCTCGGCGAGGGTGTTGTCGTCCTGGCTTCCGGCGAGGGCAGCGAGAAGGCTTCCCTGATCGTCACAGCCACCGATGGCGCGATGAAGGCCGGTGCACATGCCGGCAACCTGATCAAGGCGATCGCCGGCTGCGTCGGAGGAGGCGGCGGCGGGAGGCCGAACATGGCCCAGGCCGGCGGCAAGAATCCGGCAGGCATCGACGAGGCGCTGAAGAAGGCTGCGGAAGTTCTGAAGACTCAGCTTTCCTGATCCTTTTTGACGGTACAATTTCATAAGGGGCAACACTGAAAAAGGTCTTGACTCTTGCACGGAATCTGATATAATACACTCTAGTGCTATTATGTGAACCCAAACAGTTGTACCAGCACAATCCACAACTGGAGGGAGGTTAGGTGTGAGACTATGTCAAATGTAATCGTTAAAGAGAACGAGACTCTGGACAGCGCTCTCCGCAGATTCAAGAGAAACTGCGCGAAGGCCGGTATCCAGCAGGAGATTCGGAAGAGAGAGCATTACGAGAAGCCCAGCGTGAGACGTAAGAAGAAATCCGAAGCTGCCAGAAAACGCAAGTTTAAATAAGTGATAAAA
>JAEEGL010995346.1_pt1 | contig 12797 bp, 6 predicted proteins | sample 9134231 | NCBI WGS metagenome assembly JAEEGL01 (sample SAMN16246548, study PRJNA631951) | gut metagenome | biome: gut microbiome; feature: rumen; material: fiber-attached | host: Bos | place: Iran: Karaj | collected 2018-10
TCATTGTGAACAGTCATGCTTTCAATAGGCGCATACTTCCCACGGTACAAGTCTTCCAAAATCATTCTCAATCGCCTCCAATCTCGATAGCCCCTTTTGATCATCGAACAGTTTACCGTGAGAAGTGAAAAATTGGAAGCGGCATCCCGGAAAGTTATCAGAAAGTTATCAAATACATGATGCGTATAGGACAGCGTAATCACAACAACACAACAGCCTGGTCATAGACAATAGGTATGGTAATCATTTTATTACTAACCGCGTTGGATTTCGCCGCTCAGTCCCTCAAGAATACAGCCACAGGCCCAAGGCATCAGCGCAAACCAGGTACTGGCCGGAGAACCATCCGGGTAGGTTTCAGTGAGCAAACCTTCACAGTGGCAGAAACGTTCGCTCATCCAGCCTTTTTTCCCGTAATCATATTCTTTGTCATACGTATTGCATAGCTGACAGCTCCAGCGCAGCGTATCAGTAAGCCTGCTTTCCACATAGGCATCCTGCGTTTTTTGCACATAATAGAGCAGCTCGTCAAGAATGGATGAAGACATGGGATGAATGTGCGGATTGCAAACCGAGGTAATGCTTCCTCCGCAGCTGGACCAGCCGACCCTGCTCAACGGCGGTATCTGAATGGGCGAATTATAGCAGAATTTGAATGTGAACTCATACTCCAGGGCATCCTGCATTCGGCGGAGCAGGTTTTTATCCCCGGTTATCTCGTGCAGCCAATGCACAGCGCGAATATAAGCAAGCACGCCTTCCGAATCGATCTGTTTATCGATGTCAAGGGGGCCGCCATAGCAAGTCAAATGGGTGATGTACGCGCTGTGATAGTGCTTTTCGCTGGAAAGCAGCTTGGGAAGAAATTCACGCTCGCCGGTAAGCTGGCAAAAATATGCCGCCGCCGCCAGGCACCAGGCTCCTGAAAAGGAATCGTAGCATAGTCCGGCGCCGGTATCCTCAGAAAAAATGTACGGGTATTCGTCATCGCCGTTTCGCGATTTTTCTGTCACCGTCAAAACAGCCGAAACGAAAGACAGCCAATCTGAATGGGTAACGCCGCACAGCTTCTTTTCATAGTCGTAGGCCTTCAGTATCAGATACAGCGCTTGCCCCACAAGATAGCCTGTATGACCGGGCGTTGGCTGACGGTCATACCACCAGCCGCGGTTGCTCCAGGCCCCATTTTCTTCCACTGTAAACGGAAGGCCGCTTTGGGGATTCATGGAGTTTTCTACGATATGGTTGATACAGCAAAGCGCCTGTTTGCGCATATCCTCCCGTCCAAGCCGAAGCGCTGCCTGGAGCATGGGAACGGCCACAGCCAGTCCATTCGTCCATGAAATGGAAGGCAAAGGGCGGAGCGAGTATTTACCGCCTTTATCGAACACGAAACCGGAATAAGCGTTTTTTTCCGGCATCCAGGCGTCCGCATAGACGGCGGAAGAAATGATTTCAATTGTTTCACGAGGGGTTAGCGCCTGCCGGGGCGGTTCATGCCAGGCTGTATAAACCCAGCGCAGCGCGGGAAAGATTCCCCGTTCATCTGCCGCGGCGTAGTGAAAGATCGCCACGGTAAAAGATATTTCTTCCTTCGCTTGAAGAGAAAACACGTTATCGCCCAGAGGTTTTGGGGGATAATATGTATGAGAATTCAGGAAAAACCATGGCGCGTTTTCATAACCCAAGGTATAGCTGACCGTGCAGCGGTCAATATCACAGCCAAAGCCTGCGTATTGAAACATTTTCCCTTGGACACCGGGTTTCCAGGGGCTTTTTTCATTTCCCGACATAACGAAATACGGAGCTGCGCTGATTCCAATAACACTGTCTCCGCTGAAAGCAAAGACCGACGGATGAGAAAGCCGGTCACTGCGGGTGAGCCACCAGGGAGAAGCGGGAAAAGCAGTGGGGCTCTTTCGGAGCCGAGGCGCTTTGCTGTCCGTTTCCAACGGTGCGTCGCCCCGATTGGTGCCATATAAAAATCCCGGCAGAAAAAACTTGGGCTCTTTTGATGAAAAGAAAACGTCCAGCTTGAGGATGCCATGCCAGGCTTCTTCGCTGGTGTTCCTCACCGTAACATGCAATCTATAGGGATCATCCGCCGCACCGCTGCCCATGATTTTTTCCGTCTGAACAGACAAGTCCCGCATTGTCAACGGGCGGTAGGTTTCATCCTGGCTCCTTACGCGGACAAAAGAACGAATTGTCAACATGCACAGCCTCCGACATCAATGTTTTTTTTAATTATATAATAGCAGAAGTCTATTGCGCAACGATTGATTCTGCATGTTTCTTTACATATCCGGCATCATTCGAACGCTATTTGACCGATTTTTTATAAGCTGATGGCGATATGCCCACATATTTATAAAAATGGCGCAGAAAATTGGGATAGTTGTCAAAACCGCATTGTTCGGATATGGCAATCAGAGATTCATTGCCTGGAATGAGTTTCTTGGCCAGCATAATCCGGCGGTAAAGCACGTAATCATAGACGCTGCGATTCGTATACTTTTTGAACGTATGCGCCAAGTAGGAAACACTGACCCCAAAACGCCTGGCAAGTTCATCCACCCGAATCGGCTGTATAAAGTTCTCGTTAATATATACCAAAATATCACGAATGGGATTATTGGCAAGGACTGTGTTTTCTACGGGATCATTCTGTTCCACTGTTTCGCAGATCACATCAAGCAGCGGAAGCAGCAGCGAATAATCCCGGAATCGGGACAACACCCGCTCTTCCTGCTGGTTCTGCTGAAGGCGGATCATGAGCGCTTTGCATTTTTCCGCGTCTTCCGAAGCGATGGAAAACTGACAATGACCGTTGGAAACAACCGATTGAAAAAACTGGTCAAAGTCGATCTGCCCGCAGCTGGCGCGCTTAAGCGCGTCCGAGGTGATGTAAAGGAACGCACGTTCATAATTGACCAGGTTCTGTTCCACCACCAGTCCGTGCATGACAAAAGGCGAAATAATGAACAGCTCGTTAGGCTGCATGTCATAGATATCGTTGTTCACGCCCATATACTGTCCGCCTTGATAATGGATATACAGCTCGTAAAAATCGTGGCAATGGCTGCCCCAGACGAAAACCCCATGCTCTGTCATATGATAATTCGCTTCAAAATCAGTACGGTTATTGCCCATGGCGCTGTATTGATCCGCGGGTACAAAGGAACGGCCCATGATAATCATCTCCCTTGCCCCGATTATAATGCAGAATGTATATCTTTTCAAGGGAAACTTACGCAAAAGAATATCAAAACATTTTGATGGGGCGAAGAAAACAATAGTCATTCAAAAAGCAGAATGTGTAACTTTTTAAGCATAATCGATATAGAAATGTATCAATTTTATTTGTTATAATTTCCATGAACGGATGAAAACAGCAGAGGAGGAGCAAGCGCATGACGTCCGCATCGGTTCGATCCCCAAAGAATCGTTTTGCTTTTCTGAAAAAGGATTGGCGGCTGTATCTGATGCTGATCCTTCCTTTGGCACAATATGTTCTGTTTCGTTATCTGCCTATGGAGGGCGTTTTGATCGCCTTTCAAAAATACAATCTGTTTAAGGGAATCTGGGGCAGTAAATGGGTCGGGCTTGAAAACTTCAATTTCGTTTTTTCTTTGAAGGATTTCATACTCTCCCTGAAAAACACGCTGTTTTTGAATCTGCTGGACCTGATCGCCGGTTTTCCGGTTCCGATCATTCTTGCCATCATGCTGACAGAAATGCGTTCACTGAAGCTGAAAAGAGTGTCGCAGACGCTGCTGTATCTGCCGCATTTTCTCTCCTGGGTCATCATCGGCGGCATGGTGCTGGAAATCTTCGCGCCTACCTATGGCATTATCAATAAAACGATCATCCGCATGGGGGGAAGCAATATTCCTTTCCTGTCAGACGGGCCGCATTGGGTGGCCACATATGTGCTGGTGGGCGTATGGCAGAACATGGGCTGGGGCACGATTCTGTATTTGGCCGCCATCACAAATATCAATATAGAACTGTATGAGGCGGCGGAGATCGACGGCGCAAACAAAATGCAGCGGATCTGGCATGTAACGCTTCCCGGCATCCGCTCCACCATTGTAATCCTTCTTATCCTGAACGTCGGTCAGATGATGAACATCGGCTTCGACCGGCCCTTCATCATCGGCAACACCTTGGTGCAGCAATACTGCGACGTGATTTCCACCTTCGTATACCGCGTTGCCATGAAAGGCGCAAAATATGACCGCGGTGCGGCCATCGGTCTCTTCCAGAGCGTGATTGGTTTTATCCTGATCACGACAGCCAACTTCATTACCCGCCGTATTGGCGAAGAAAGCATTTGGTAAGGAGGAATCAGAGATGAGCCTGCACGCCGGTCAAAAGAAATGGGGCATCGGCCAGGTAATCCTGGCGATTTGCGTACTGCTGCTGGTATCGACCTGCGTTTTTCCTTTCCTGAATGTAATCGCGATCTCTTTGAGCAGCAAAAGCGCTATTTTGCGGGGCGATGTCAATTTTATCCCCAAGGAATTCACCTGTCTGGCCTACGACGTCATATTCAAGGACCGGTCCATGATCCAATCGCTGTTTTTCACAGTGGAGCTCACTGTGATCTATACCGCCATGGCAATGATGCTCACCATCCTGCTGGCCTACCCCCTGAGCAGGGAAAGGCTGAAGGGAAAGCGTTTTTTCACCTTGATGGTCATGTTTACCATGTATTTCTCCGGCGGTCTGATTCCCACATATCTGAACATTCGGAACCTGGGAATGATTGATACAATATGGGCCCTTATACTGCCGGGCGTTATTTCTACCTACAACGTGGTCATCATGAAGAGCTTCTTTCTGGGGCTGCCCAGGGAACTGGAAGAAGCCGCAACCATTGACGGCGCAAATGATTTTCAGGTGCTGTTCCGGATCATCCTGCCCCTCTCTCTTCCTTCAATCGCCACGCTGTCCCTGTTTTACGCGGTAGGCAAGTGGAACAGCTTTTCGGATGCGCTGTACTATATCAACTCCCGCAGCCTGCAGCCGCTGCAGCTGAAGCTGTATTACCTGATTAAAGGCATCACCAGCGTGGAAATCAGCATGGTGGAAGGCAACGCGGCGGACGCGGGGCGCAACGTATCCGAATCTATCGAATCCGCCAGCATCATTTTTGCCACGCTTCCCATCCTGGCTGTCTATCCCTTTATACAGAAATACTTCGTGCAAGGCGCGACGATCGGCGCTGTCAAGGGCTGATACATCCCACACGGATTGATCCGCAGACGCGGTTCATCAATATTGAAAGGAGAGATTCCCGTGAAAAAGACTCTGGCATTCCTGTTGAGCCTCATCCTCGTGATGAGCCTGGCGCCCGCCTCCCTGGCTGCAAATGATGGTTGGATTACCCTCCGGGTAGAATGCTTCGACCGCAACAGCGCGGGCTTCAATGTGGAAGACTGCATGCAGCTGCACTATGCGCAGGAGCATTTCGGCGATCCCAATCATATCAAGATCGAATTCGTTTCTGTCTCCCGCTGGGAAGAATCAGCCCTGATCAACACCCAGCTGGCCGGAGGCACAGCGCCTGACCTGTGCGTGACGTATGATGCTCCCCTGCAGACCTACATCGACATGGGCGGCATCAAACCCCTGGACGAGCTGTTGGACGCGTATGGCCCCAACCTGAAAGCTTTCCTCGGCGAAGAATGCCTCAAGTACGGCATCAACGCGGAAGACGGCGTGCGTTATAACCTGGTTGCCCGCCGCCTGAGCGTTGGCATGATCGGCGTGTTTGTTCGCGGCGATTGGCTGGAAAAGCTGAACATGGCTGCTCCTACCACCCGCGATGAGTGGATCGCCTATCTGTACGCTGCCCGCGACGCCAAGCTGGGCGGAGATGTGACCCTGCCCTATGCCATCGGCATGTATGAAGCCAATCCGCTGTGGGGCTTCTCCCTGCTGGTCAACAGCTATCTGGATTGGGAAAACATTACCGAGCGGGATTACCTGGCCTCCCAGACCTGGCTGGAAACCCTGCCCGGCGCCCGGGAAGCCTACCGCCTGCTGAATACCTTCTACCATGACGGCATCATCAATCCCGACTATCCTTTGGACGCCACGGACGATTCCAACAACCAGAAATTTCACCTGGGTCAGGTCGGCACCAAGATTTCCGCCTACGATGACCCCTTCCGCATCGATACCGCTTTCCAGCAGGAAATGGCTAAAAATGTGCCAGGCGCTTATTGGCTGCCCGCCAACTGCATGACCAACAAAGATGGCTATACTTTCCACAGCACCTATGCCGCCAACGGCCTGAAAATCTTCATTCCCGGCTGGGTCAGCGATGAAGTCGCCGCAGCGGCCATCAAGTATCTGGATTGGATGTCTCTCCCCGAGAACATGTTCTTCCTGCAGAACGGTGTGGAAGGCGTGAACTATGAAGGTTTGAACGAAGACGGCATTCCTGTGGGCGTGAAAGCGACCAGCGATGTGCCCGACGAATACAAGATGCATGCGGGCGATGTGTGCTTCATTGCCAACGGCAACAATTACGGCTCTCCTGAAAAGAACGCCAAAGCCGTAGCCCTTGCCTTCACCGGCTATGAAAATTACGTTGCCCAGGCTTACGCCGATCAGCTGGTAGATCCTCTGCCCGCCTGCTACTGTTCGGCGACCATCCAGGCCGAAACGGATTACAAGGAAATGGTCACCCAGAAGGAAGGCGAATTCCTGACGCAGGTCGTTACCTGCCCCGCAGATGAGTTTGACGCTACCTATGATTACTGGCTGAACCAGCTCATGGAAGCCGGTCTCCGTCAGATTCTGGAAGAACGCGGCCAGGCCTATGACAATGGCTATCTGACCGGCGTTTATCCCGCCCAATACGCGAAGTAATTCAAGCAAGAAAAAAGCATGATATGCAGGGGATATTGTCCGGATGGACAGTATCCCCTGTTCTTAGAATGGAGGATAAAAATGCAGCTGTTATTCCATCAGGATGTTCCGCTGTTTTGCTGCGAGCAAACCGCTTTCCCAGGTGTAAAAAGGGTTGCCGATCTCGTTTGCGGGGATGTGCAAAAGGTGATCGGGAAACGCCCCAAGCGGAGCGAATCCTTGAATCCGGCGCCGCAGGCGGTATTGATCGGAACGATTGGGAAAAGCGGATGGCTGCGGCAATTGTCCGAAACGGGCAGAATTGATCTATCCGCTATTGAAAACAAATGGGAATGCTACCTGTTTCAACTGGTGGAGCAGCCTTTTCCCCAGATCGGAACCGCGCTTGTGATCGCGGGCAGCGATAAACGGGGCACGATCTACGGGCTTTTCCATCTGAGCGAGCTGTTGGGTGTTTCTCCGCTGGTGGATTGGTCTGAGGCGCTTCCCGAGAAACGCGGCAAGGTGATCCTGACAGAAAAGGATACCCACATATCGAAAGAACCTTCTGTACGGTATCGCGGAATCTTCTTAAACGACGAATGGCCCGCGCTGGGCACATGGGCCAGGAACCGCTTCGGCGGCTTTAACGCGGCGTTTTACAGCCATGTGTTTGAATTGATCCTGCGTCTCAAAGGAAACTATCTGTGGCCCGCCATGTGGAAAAGCTGTTTCAGTCTGGATGGGCCCGGATTGGATAGCGCTGCCCTGGCGGATGAGATGGGTATCGTGATGGGTACGTCCCACCATGAACCGTGCATGCGGGCAGGTGAAGAATACCGTTTGATGCGCGGCAAAGATTCCGTTTATGGGGATGCCTGGGATTTTCGCGCCAATCGGGAAGGCATCCTGCGTTTCTGGGAGGATGGGCTCAAAAGGAACAAGCCGTATGATAACTATATCACAGTCGGTATGCGCGGCGAACAGGATACGCCTATTCTGGGAAACGGCGCAGGGCTCAGCGAGAATATCGCTTTGCTTCGGGATGTGCTTCAGGCGCAGAATGGTCTGATCCGAAAATGGATTCGTCCTCAATTGGATGAGGTTAAAAGGCTTTTTGTTCTCTTTACGGAAGTGGAGAGGTTTTACTTTGGAGATGAGGAAACACCGGGACTGATGAATGATCCAGCGCTTGAAGGGGTCACGCTGATGCTCACAGACGATAATTTCGGCAACCTGCGCTCTCTGCCGACCCAGGAGATGCTTCCTCATAAAGGCGGCTTCGGCCTCTATTATCATCTGGATTTTCATGGCGGCGCATACGCTTACGACTGGATGAATACGAATTACCTGCCCAAAATGTGGGAACAGCTGACCACCGCATATGATGGCGGCATCCGGGAAGTTTGGATCGCCAATATCGGAGATATTTGTTTGCTGGAATATCCGCTGTGCTATTTTATGGAGCTGGCTTATGATATGGATGCCTGGGGCACGAAAAGGCTGAACAGCACCGGCGCGTGGACAGCCCACTGGGTGGATCAGCAGTTTGGAGGGACTTTCACTGAAGAAAACAGGCGTGTGATCTGCCGCCTGCTGGACGCCTATACCCTGATCAACCATAACCGAAAACCGGAGATCATGAATGCAAGCGTCTATCATCCGGTTCATTTCCGCGAAGCGGAAAATCTGCTGGAACAAGCCGCCCGAATCGAAAAGGAAGCGGCGGCTTTATTGGAAAAGTGTCCTAAAAAAGCGCTTCCCGCGTTTTGGGATCTGCTGTATTACCCCGCTGCCGCCTCCGCCAATCACTGCATAATGTGGCTGTGCGCAGGAAGGAATCAGTTTTATGCTTCCCAGGGGCGCATGGAGGCCAACCGCTGGGCAGAGAGGATCAAAGCATGCATTCTCAAAGACAGAAACCTGACGGCGCAATACCATGCCGTCGGCGGAGGCCGCTTTGACGGCATGGCGCTGAGCGAGCACATAGGCTTTACAAGCTGGTGCTCGGACGGCTGCCTGTATCCTTCCATGACCTATGTTGAAGGAGCCAATCAGCCCAGGCTGCTGGCCGCCGATACACTGAGCGGACGTTTCACCATCGGCAGCCGCTGGACAGGAGATACCCTGCGGTTGGATGACGCGCTGCGGCAGGGTGTGTCCGAACTGCGTGTTGATTTGGCGTGTGCGAGCAGAGAACCCGTCTCTTATACATTGGAAACGGATTGCCCCTGGCTTCGCTTATCGCGTACCAACGGTGTGACAGCGGATAAGGATGTCCTCATGATCACCATTGACCGGGCGATCCTGAAAGGCCGGGATACCGGGGTGATCCTGGTGCATGGAAGCGCGGAAGCAAGAATCCTGGTTGAAGCGGAGAACCGTGATCTGTCGTCTTTTCCGGCAGGCTGTTATTTGGAAGAAAACGGTATGGTCTGTATGGACGCGGGAGGCTTTACCTCGAAACAGGACAGCATGGAATCCGCTTTTGTCCTTTTGACGCCTTACGGACGCACCGGCAGCGCTGTCAAAGTACTTCCGCCGGCGCGGGATGTATCCGATGCGGAGGAACGTCCCTGGGTGGAATATACCTTTGAAGCAAAACGGACAGGCAAATATACAATGCTTCTGTATATGGCCCCTTCCAACACAGCCGATATGCGCCATCGCTTATGCTTTGGCTTTCAATTGAATGGCAGTGAAATCATGGAAATCAATGGTGCGGAAGAAGGCTTCCAATCCTTGAAGCTGAATTGCCGGGAATGGGACATGTGTGTGCGGAACAACATCCGAATCAAACAAATGACCGTTTCCTGCACTGCCGGCATCAACCATTTGCGTCTGTACGGCGGGTCACCTTTCGTGGCCTTTGAGCGGATTGTTTTGTATCCGGCAGAAAAGGAACTGCCAGTTTCCTACTTAGGGCCTGTGACAAGCTTTCAATGTAAATAAAAAACGCATTTTCCGTTTCAATATCATATCTGCTTCGGGGTCATGAAAAAGACGCGGAAGCAGCATTTTTTCATACGTTTGACGGATGCGGCAGAAGAAATTTATCCCAAACTTCCATACGAAAAACCGGGGCCTTCAGGCCCCGGCGCAATATGATAATTGTTCGTCTGCCGATTATTGCGCGGCAGCGGTCAGATGCACGGGACCGCCGATCATGTTGCCTTCCATATCCACAGAGCGGAACACGAACACGGAAACTTCCGTTCCTGCCTCCACAGGTTCAGCATAGGTGACCGTAACCGTTTGGCAGCCTTCATCCCATGTCCATTCATATCCCGACACAGTATTCACCGCGAGGGCAAAATCATGAGGATTAACCGGTTTACTGAAGGAAAGGACGAAACCGTTCTCATCGGAAGCGGCCAGGGTGATTTCAGGCGCGTAGGCGGACTTTCCGTCTTTGGTGATTGCCGGACGGATCTCATCCAACGGCTTGAACGCGCCATTTTCATCATAATCGCTGTACCAATTCCCCAGGATCGGCCAAACGTTATCATCCTTGGGCAAACCAAGCTTCGGTGTGTTCTGCCGCAGCTCTGGCTGCCAGGTCGGCGTCTGGGTGTTAATGGTTTGATAGGTGGTCTTGAAGCGCATCCGGTTTCCGCTGGGGCAGAATTTCTCGTATTCCACATCCATGTTGACGATATAGCCCTGGAGCGCTTCGATTTTGGCATTGCGCACAGAGAATACGATGACGCCGCCCATAGGTGCCTCATAACCCATAGTGCCGGGATACAGGGTCAGCGTAGCGCCGAAGGGCTGCAGATAGCCGCTCTGCGGAATGACCGTGCCATCTTCCAGAACAATTTTATTGTCATAATCGTAGATGTCCGCGGGCACCGCTTCGCCGTTCAGATAAAGCAGTACGGGGTCTTCGGTGCTGTCGTAATTCGTCAGCTTGGTAGTGAAGCAGATGCCGGAACCTACATCATGGCCCAGTGCGCTGTTATCTCCAACGGCATGACGAAGAGCGTCATTGATCGTCCATCCGCAGATGTCGATGGTGCGGCTGTCCAGATCCCCAATGGCAGTGGCGGAATAGCGGCCGCCCTTTGCCTGCTCTGCGGTAATGGAAATCGTGGCGATACCGTCTACTGCATCGGCGGAAAGAACGGTTTCTCCGTCAGTCAATGTCAGCTCAACTTTTGCTGCATCGGTATGGAACTGGAAAGTCATGGGCACGCCTTCGGTGACGTTGTTCTGTTCAGTCCACAGGATGTGTTTGCCAGGCCTGGCCCAGCGAATAGCGGAAGAAGAAAGATAGTAAGGATAACGGGTCATTTCAAAGGCGGATTCATACACCTTGGTCGGCATGATGGTGCCGTTTCCGTCAATGGCTTCAATACCATTCTCTTTGGTGAGCGTCTTATGGTATTTGCGAACGAAATTCTCTGTGCCATAGAACAGATGATCCATGATCGCCATGAGTTCAGGCAGGTCTCGATCCTGACTGGCATGCGCCAGATCGCGGGCAATGGCAGCGACGTTGCCGCCCTGGCCCAACAGTTCAAAAGCTTCTTTGGCTGCCAGGATATTCAGGATGCAAGCGGGATGGTTGCCCCAACCATTGGTTCCTTCACCGGTCCAGGTGATAATGTAGCGTTCCTCCTTGGGCGTGGCAAAGGACGCGAGTGCGGAATGGATATCAAAGGGCGTATTGTCCGCCACATCGGGGCGCACTGTGAAAATCTGGGCTCGATCCAGGAACCATTGATCTTCACCGGTGTTTTGTATCGCCCGCTGCATGGTTTCATTCAATCCATAGGGGAAATCATTCACCGTTCCGGCGGTATCCTGGATCGGCGGTTCATAGCTGAAGAGCTCACCTTCAGTCAAATACCGGAAGCCGATCAAACCTGCGGAACCGGAATCGCAGGGGGCGGCAATATCAAAGCGGGTATCTCCATTGTCGCCCGTGTCATACAAAGCAGCCATCAAGGCGCGCTTGCCGTTGTTGGAGCAGCCGGTGACAGCGGAGGAATACACGTCGATATCGGGGATGATCACATTTTCATTGAGCGCCGCTTTTTCTTCAGCGGACAGGGCCATATAGTTCTCAATGGCGTCCAAGGCACGGCTGGCGATCCAGGCGGAGTGCATCAGGTCGCCGCTGTCCACCATGTATTCGTTTTCGGTGGTGTTGTCGTTGTGAACAACGATGTCTTTCGGAGGATAGAGCTTTTCATATACGCTTACCTGTCCGTTGTCGGGATCGGCGGTATCATTCACCTGGATGTAAGCGTAGCCGTTATTGTTGAGCGTCACGATCTGCTGCTCGGTCAGCCCGCTGATGGCTACCACCAGGGGATAGCCGGTGCCGTAGCGGCTGGAATGCGCGTCACGCACTATGCCGTCTACTGTCGGCGCTTCGGCAGGGAAGCGGACGCTGAATGTCCAGGTCACGCCCTCCTTGGCGGCTTCGCTCACATAGGCGGCATTGGCCGGATTGGTGTCCTTAATCAGCATCTCAACCGTTACGGTAGGCAGCGTGACGCGGGTCACCGCATCGGTATGCTCCTGCCAGGTGTCTCCCTCCTTCCAGGCTGCCAAACCTTCGGGCATTTCAAAGCCCTCGCCGCTGTATACGAAGGAATCATTCGGCGCAATGTCGCTGTAAAACAAACCCATGCCCCAGGCAGAAAAGTCACGTTCAGTCATGGTAAAGGAATTTTCCGGCAGCTGTGGCAGCGCTGTATAGCCCCAGCGGGAAGGCGCACTCTGCATGATGCCGTCTGCCCACTGATCGTCATAATTTTCCCGCACAGCCGTTACTTCGGTGTCACTCTTGAGCGGGTCCATGCGGCTGCCATACAGGTAATACTGCGCCATGTCTTTGATTTCCGCAGCGCGGGCATCCCACTCATCAGGCGTTTCAACTCGCCCGCTTCCATCGGGATCGGCGGTTTTGTCATAGAACTCAA
>JAEEGL011334590.1_pt1 | contig 12797 bp, 7 predicted proteins | sample 9134231 | NCBI WGS metagenome assembly JAEEGL01 (sample SAMN16246548, study PRJNA631951) | gut metagenome | biome: gut microbiome; feature: rumen; material: fiber-attached | host: Bos | place: Iran: Karaj | collected 2018-10
CACAACGCAGAGCAATGAGCTTTACTCCGCAGCCGGCAAAAGTTTTTATAACCTCTGCGTTTACAACATCATTTACAAAAACACAGACTACATCATAGCCTTGAGCAGTGAGTGCAGTATTTTCGTTGAGCTTATAGTCGCGGAAATCTATTTCATAGTTAAAAGCCTTGTTAGCCTCAACAAACGATTTTTTGTCATAAGAATGTGTATCAAAAAATGCAATTTTCATTTTGTGCCTCCGCTTTAAATATAATACCAAAACCCTCGGCAGGCAAACTAATTCTTCTGCTGTACCGGTGTCATGAATATAGAACCATCTGCAAAGTGAACCACAGTGGTATAATAATATCCGTCTGGAACTTCGCCGGCGTTATCGTAGGAATAGGTAAAGCTTTTGTTTTTCATTACAAGGCCAGTTTCATAACCACTGTTGAGCCAGTCTTGGGCATGATCTCCAAGATTTAAAGGACAATACATTGTATGAACAAAACAAGGCTGATCAGCAGAAATGTCATAACCAAAAAGTCCCTGCGAAACATTTTTCAAGTCGCAGACTACAGGAGTACCTGTTCCACTAAGAATATAATATTGAGGGTAAAAGTACACATAGTCAAAAAAGAATTCCTTATAACCTCCACCACCTGTACAATAAGATTTCCATATATGTAATTTAATAAATGAATCCTTTTCTGTAGAAGAGAAATTTAAATTATTTCCTGTATCTTCACATTGCTGCCATTTATTTTGAGTATTTATAAAACTCTTTTCAATTGTCAGATAACTGTGTGAAACCGAAAAACTGGAATTTTCATACTTGAGTCCAAGATTATCTTCTTTATTTCCCTGAACAACAAATTGAGCTTCTGTAAAGTTTCCACACAAATCATTAACCAGAACATAACAATTGTAAGCATATTTCTGCTCGTACGATACAACATCAAAAGCCCAGACATCTGTTGTAGCAGTATCTTCCAATTCTATTAATTTAGTTTCACGAACTCTGGAGTCCTGAGCCCAATCAATTATTTCTTCATTTGTATCGCTAAAGACATATTTTATTGTTGCAGTTTGTGAATCATTCTTTAAACTCTTATCTTCTATTTTAATCGTTAATGTGCTGAAAGTAGGAGCCAGAGAGTTAAACAATAATTGACTTAAAGGATGAGCTAGCTGTGGTGGTGTTCTTGAAACAACAGGAGGAATATTGTCCGCACTTAAGTCTATTTTCACAGGTTCTAAAGATTCGCAGGTTTGTCCGTTTTCGTTCATTACCACAGCTGTAAAATCATAACTGCAATATTCAGTAGGAATATAAAAATCTAATGCTGCAGAATACCCATCACAGCTTCCAGGGGCCTTAGCTTTATAATGAATAAAGTATTTGAGTTTTGGCTCCGGAACAAGATTTTTATATGTAACGTGAATCTGTCTTAGTCCGGAATTAACTGAAGGAGGATCTGCACAAACCTCAATAACAGGAACATCTGATTGTGAAACAGGAATTATTTCATTACCTGTATTTACTAATGAATAGGTATCGCCTTCTTTTTTAATAATTACAGGCTTACCTCTATAGGAAGTAAACTGCATCGGTTTATTAGGAAATTCCGAATACCAGACAGCAGTAAAAGAATAATAACCGTCTTTTGGTTTATTGCCGAATAATCGGGCAATATTTTCAGAAACCAAAGAGCCTTTATAGAGATTTGAAGAACCAGTATATATATAAGTATATGATGATTTTTGGGAATCAAGTTGTTCCTGATATCGTCTATTTAACAAAAACTGTTTATGATCGATATTATTAACGAATAGTTTAATAGAATTAGTATCAGACAAGTCTGCATACAAAACATCCATGGCAGAAGGAATAACTTTACCAATTCTCTTAATGTTCCCGGCAGTATCCCGTATAACCCCCTGCACAATTACATTTTTATATGGATCTGCATTAAAAAAGACTGTTTTCTGTATATAAGTTGTATTGGCTTGTCTAAAGGTATAATCAGTTTGCTGTAAATCAATATATTCTAAATTGTTTTCATCATATCCATAATAACACCCAATTATTTCTACTGTGCCTTTTTCTTCCAGATTATCTTTTGAAGGATAATAATCTTTATATTCATTACCGGCCATATCAGTAATATAAGTATAAGAACCACTTACTATAGTAAGCCAGACTTCAAAAGGATATTCATCCTCATAATCCTCAACAAATCTTGTTGAATTGTAAATATCAAGTGGCAATTCACAAACTGTATCTTTAATTAAATCTACAGCTTGACCGTTTGTGCCATTTTCGGCCCTGTCTTTTAGAATAAATTCAAGTTTTACAACTCCATCATCATCGGTGTTAAATTCATATTCAATACAATCAGAAAACTCGTTGTTGTCTGTCTGGTTTTTACAATAACTGTTTTTCTTAGCACCCTGATTGTCTCGGTTATAAATTGATCCCTGAATTTCATTGCCCGTTGTCTTACGGATAAGCTGCTCTTTTATTTCGAGACCATCTACTCCGCTGTCCAAATCATTTGCTTCAAAATAAATCCATACTTTGTTTACATGATGATTTTGAATATTCTGAGCAACAACCGTACTATCGTCATTGTAGTTTGAACTGTCGGCATAATGTGTAAAATCGTCCATTGCAATAAGGTTTGTTCCGTTCTCTGCATCTTCCTGTGTACGGGCAATACGAAGAGTTTTTAATTGTGGAGCAACATTATCTTTTTGTGAATTAACCTTGAACGTAAAGCTGTATTCATTTTGCGCAAATTCTACATTCTCGTTTTCTACAGCATCCTTAAGTCCCAAAAGATTTACCGTTACATCGATTTTCATTGTCGTTGCCGAAGAATTCTTAAAAAGATAATTACCCTTTACAATTGGAATGACGAGAGTTTTTCCTTCGTTTTCGAGATATGGAGCTTTGTAGTGGGGACCATCTTCTGTAGTTGTATCCAGAAGATTTGTTTCTCCGCTGGTAATGGAAATATTTTTAAGGAACCCGTTTTCATCTGCAAAGTCCGAAAGATTTACAGGCTTGTTAAAAGTAACTTTGATTGATGTATCCTGCGGGTAAGTTGTATTATCATTCAAAGGGGAAACCTGTGTAACCTGTGGAATAAGCAGACATACAGGCTTTATCATTATATCATCACATTTTTTTTGCAGCTTAATCTGTACCTTGTAGTTACCGGCTTGTTTTTCTTCTTCTGTAGACAGATCTGTAAACTTAACATACTCTGAACGGCTTACTGCAGGATTTGATTTACTTACGGCCTTCATACCCATATAAACATAATCTTTTGACTTTACGGAAAACTGAACGTCGATTGTGTAGCCTACTTTGCAGTTTTTTTCGCTACCGGAGAGAAATGAGCCCGCAACATCTGAATCATCGAGTATGATTGTACACGAAGGAGCATTGTTGTAGGCAATAGCATCTAAAATTTCATTTTTGGTCTGCTCACCATTAAGAAAGTTTTCGCAGGAAGCCAGAACTATACAAAAAATTGCCAGCTCCAGCATAACGGTTAGACGCAAATAAAATTTGGTAAACAAACCTGTCTGTTTCATTTAATTCTCCTGTAAAAGGATTTTAATTATTTTAACAATTATTATAACACAGAAAAGTTCATATGGGGATAAATATTTATTTACCTATAGGACTATATCAGGGCTTCTGCATTATAAATAAAATATCACTATTATAGTGGCTCCCAGTCACAAAACGAAGGGCAAAAGCGCGCAAATTTTATGATACAATTGACATAGCCGCCACCCAACCATAAAATTAAGGCATGTCTCTTAACTGCAACGAAATTAATTTGATTCTCAAAGAACTGGACCTGACCGGCGCTTTTATTCAGGAAATTGTGCAGCCGGGGTATGATATGCTGGCGCTTTATACTTACAAGGAAGGCACAGCTAAAACTGTTGTGGTTTGTACGGCGCAGAATTCTATTCGTATGAATGAGACAAGGCGCAAAATTACAAAGAATGACAAGCCGCTGCGCTTTATGGAATTTTTGCGTTCGCACATAAAGGGGTGCCGCATTAATTCCTGCCGGCAGATTGGATTTGAGCGCGTTGTAAAAATGGAGCTTAGCCGCATGGTTACTGCCGACGAGAAAAAGGCTAACCAGCAGACGGTGCACCTTAGCCTTGTGAAAAAGCCGGTGCTTTCTAAAGAGGAGCTGGCCGCGCAGGAAGATGCTGCAGAAATTGAAGAAAATTACATTCTTTACATAAAGCTGTGGAACAACGCGGCCAACGTAATTTTGTGCGACACTGACGGAACCATTCTTGAACCTATGTTCAGGCGGCCGGAACGCGGAGAAGTTAAGGGCCAGAAGTTTGAAATTGAGGTAAAAGATATTTCTGAGGCTGAGGCGCTGGAAAAATACCCGGTTAGAGATTGGGCTGGGGGCGTTACGGGGGCGGAGCCCCCGTTAGAAGGGGTAGACCGCAACGAAGTGCGGGCGCAGGGGAAGGCTTTCCCCTCCTTTAATTCCTTCAACTCCTACATTGACTGGTGGTACAGCGAGCATGCGGCTAACCTTTCGACCGAGTCTCTTTTGGAAAAGGCGGAAAAATGGTACAACGTGCGGCACTCCAAGATGGAAAATGCGCTGAACAACCTGATTGAAAAGAAAAAATCGTTTGAAAATGCGGACCGGCTTAAGCACCAGGGAGACCTTATTCTGACTTTTGGCCACCTGATTGACGGCACCTCTAAATTTCTTGAATGCGAAGACTACGAAACCGGTAAAACCCTGCGCATCCTTATTGACCCTAAAAAATCGGCTCAGGAAAACGCACAGGACTATTATAAAAACTATAAAAAGGCCACCAGCGGCATAGAAGAGCTTGAACGCGATATAGAAACTGCCCGCCGCCAGATAGAAAAACTGGATGAACAGTACCGCCAGATTTGCACCGAAAAAAATCCTGTAAAAATTGAGCAGCTTTTGCGCCGTGACACTACCCCTGCCCAGCAGAAAAAAAAGACTCACCCGGGGCTGGACTACACCATTAACGGCTGGTACATCCTTGTTGGCCGTGACGCCTCTGAAAACGACGAGCTTCTGCGCCATCATGTACGAGGGGACGACCTCTGGCTGCACGTGCGAGACTTTCCGGGTGGTTACGTTTTTATAAAGGCCCGCAAAGGAAAAACTGTTCCGCTGGATATCCTTTTAGACGCCGCAAATCTTGCTGTTTACTACTCCAAAGCCCGCACCAACACCAAGGTTGACCTTTACTACACCCACGTAAAATACCTGCGCCGCGCCAAAAACGGTCCTAAGGGTCTTGTAATTCCTACTCAGGAAAAAAATCTGTGCATTACACCGGATGCATCCCGTGTCTCCTGGATTGCTTCGCTCCGCTCGCAATGACGTTTTTTCTCGCAATGACGTTTTTTCACTTTTTTAATGACGTTTTTACAATAATATAGTATAATATTCTAGTGTATATTTTAAATTTGGGTGAAATAGACGCTGTTGCTTTTGATATTGACGGAACCCTTTACCGAAACCTTGTTTTCTACTTAAAGGTCTTTCCACACTATCTCAAGAACTGGCGCTTTTTCAAGAAGTTCAACAAAGTACGCAAAATGCTGCGTACCGACAAACGAAATGAAAAAGGCTACAACGATCTGTTCCGTTCACAGATAGGTTTTCTGGCAAAGGAGCTTAACTGTACTCTACAGGAGGCCGAACAGCAGCTGAACGACATTGTCTACGAGGGTCTGCGTCCGTTCTTTGAAAAAATTAATGCCTGTCATGGCGCACCCGAACTTATACACAGACTCAAAGCTGCGGGACTTAAAATTGCACTGCTTTCGGATTTTCCGCCGGAACAAAAGGGAGAAATCTGGGGCATAAAAAAAGACTGTGACCTGCTTTTGAGTTCGGAGCTCATTGGTGCCCTTAAGCCTTCGGCAAAGCCTTTTGAAGAACTTGCAGCAAGGCTTGAAGTTCCAGCAGAGCGTATTTTATACATAGGAAACAGCCACGCCTATGATGTTGCTGGTCCTAAAAAGCTTGGTATGAAAGCCGGCTGGTTTGTACCTTGGATAAGGGGAAAATTCGGGGTCAAATCAAAAATAGCTGACATTACCTTCTGGCATTATAGTCAGCTGGAAAAATTTATCTTTAATCAAACCTCCGAATAATTTCGGGGTCAAAATAAATTGGGTGGGGAAAAAAAGTGGAAATCGTAATCTCAATTCTCATTGCTGCTATAATCTCTTTAGGAATATCAATTTTCTTTCATGAACAGGACAAAAAAAACAATGCAAGAGAAGTTCTGACACGCTTTGCAAATAATCAGAAGCAGAACATGGAAGAATCCTTTGCAACTCTGGAAAAACATTTTAACATGCTTGTAGCTGAGTTTGATTCCCGCCAGAGTCAGGCAAATGCCGCAATAAAGCTTTTGAACCAGCAGAATGAAGATTTTGCAAGCAAGATTCAAAATCTGGATAACGACATAAAAACTATTCAGAATATAGAAGCCCAGATAAGCAAGTATTCTAACCTTTTAACTGAACTTGACGAAATGACTGCCCAGGTAGAAGAAAACCTTCTGCGCATTCAGAAAGAAAGCACCATTGTAAACAAGCTTAACGACAGACTGGACAAACAGCAGCAGACAGTAGACAACATTGACAAAAAGATTCCACAAATTTCTGAACACTTTTCTCAGGAAAACCAGGAACAGCTCAAGGCTGTGGGCACTACCCTTCTTGATGAATACAAAAACTACGCAGACAAAATTGAAGCCGACATCAAAAAATCCCAGATGGATGCCGAAGACGCTCTTGCAAAAATTAAACAGCAGATTCAGGAAGCATACAATCAGGCTGCCGCAAAAGCAGAATCTCTTGAAAACACAGCCTTTGATCATTTGAGCCAGCAGGCTACCCAGCGTTCAGAACAGTACATTGCCGAACTCAAGGCACAGAACGAAACTTTGAACAACAAGATTACCCAGAGCTTTAAGGATACAGAAACCAAGCTTGTTACAAACATCAAGGCTGACCTTACAAAGATGAACGACAACTTTAAGCAAAGCATTGAAAATCTTTCAAATAATTACACTCAAAAGCTTAATTCTCTGGAAGAAGATTTTACAAAAAACACCGACACCCTTTCTTCAAACTTTACGAACAAGGTTCAGACCCTGCACACAAAATACGACGAGCAGCTTGAATCTGTTGCCGGCAAAAACGAAGGAATCATTTCTAAACTCGAAGCTAAATTCAACGAGGACTTTACCCGCATTAATCAGAAATGTACAGATGACTGCGAAAAAATCAGCCGACGTTACGAAGAAAATTACGAAAACATTACCCAGAAATACGATACCGATTATCAGAATTTTTCTGCAAAATATGACGAAGCTGTTGGAAAAATTACCCAGAAGTACGACACTCAGCTTGGTTCAATTACTTCAAAAGGCGACAAGGAGCTTACAGCCATTCAGGATAAAATTGATGCAGACATTCAAAAGCTCAAGCTGGATTATACAAAATCCTTTGAATCAGCCACAGCCTTTAACAATAAAAAAATCAACGAATTTAACGAGGGCTTTGTTGCAGAACAGCAGAAGCTCAAGGCAGAATACGAACAGGCAATCAATGACCTTACCAATGCAAGCACAGGCAAACTGGAAGGACTTGAAGACCGCATAACTCAGGAAATAAATTCTTTTGCAGATGAATGCAAGGAACAGATAAACGGTTTGCAGAACGATTACAATACCAGCCTTTCAGATTTTAAGAATGATATTGGAACCCGCCTTTCTGTTGTTGAAAATGAATATGAAAACAAAACTGCAGCTCTTGAATCTAATATCCGTGATATAACAGAACGCTACGAAACCCAGGAAGAAGGCCTTCAGAATGTATTTGGCGAAAGACTGCGTGCTCTTGAAGAAGATTATAAACAGAAAATTGCAGAAATCCGCATGTCTCTGGAAGAAAGCATTAAGCAGTGTAACGAAACAACAGAATTCCTTAAGCGCGATGTTGACGGAAATTCCAAGAGCCTTGAATCTATTCAAAATGAACTGGATGAAGAAATCCGCATAATGCAGGAAAAATATGCAGGTCTTTATAAGGATGCAATTGCTTCTGCAGACCAGAAAGAAAGTGAAGCAATGGAAACCTTCTCTGCCCGTGCAAGTGAAAACATTGACAAATACGCTGCCCTTATCCAGCAGAAAATTGACACCTTCCAGTCTGAAATTACAGAAACAGTTAAGAATATTACAATGCAGTCAAGCAATTCTATCCACGAAGCCGAAACCGCCATTGCAGACCTTCAGAAGGAATGCTCTGCTGCAAACAAGAAGGCACAGGAAATCCAGCCGGAGCTTGATCAAAAGGTTAAAGAAATTACCAAAAATATCGAAGACTTTAAGGCCGATACAGAAATTAAGCTTAACAACATGAACAAGTTTATTTCTGATTCTGTTAAGCGTTCTGTTGCCGAAAGTGAAAAGACTCACCTTAATATTCTTGAAGGAATTGACGAACAGCTCAATTCTTACAAAAAGGATATTGAATACAAGCTTTCGCAGATCCGCAATGACGGTTCTGACATAGACACACTGGAAAAGAGTCTTCGTGCCGCAATGCAAGAGGTTCAGTCACGTGTACTTGGAGACTTTGACACCTTTACCAGCGAACAGCAGCGCAAGCATGAAGATTTTTCAAATCAGATTAAACAGGATTCAGAAACCATTGAAGTTCGTCTGCAGGAAATTGATAAATCTCTGGACGAGCTTAGAGCAACAGCCACAGGCAGCATGAGCGCCAAGCTTGAAGATTTTGAAAAAGCCTTTGACAGCAACATTCTTACCAAGAATAACGAAATTGATTCAAGCCTTGCAACCTGGAAACACGAGCTGGATGAAAAGCTTGCTGATTTAACCCATGACCACGAAGAAAGCCGCAAGCATCTGGAACAGCAGTATCAGGAAGAACTCAAGACAAATCTTTCTGCCATCCAGGTAAGAGCCTCAGAACAATATGATAAGCTTGCAAATGCAATTGATCAGTCTAAGCTTGGAATGGAAAAAGATATCAAGGAAATTCAGGATACAATTACAGACTTTCAGGAAGAAACCCGTAATAAAATTTCCAAGATTTCTTCAAGCACAGATTCTGAACTCAAAACCGAACTTGACAACACTGTTAAACTTATTCACTCAAATCTTAACAAGCTGCAGACCGAGCTTTTGGAAGACCTTAAGACTTTTGAGGAACAGATTAAGGAACGCCAGGATTCCAGCACCTCTTCTATTGATGCTGCCCTTGCAGAATTCAACACCTGGAAACAGCAGCTGCGTTCTCAGTTAGATGGAGCTAACACCGTATTCATGGAAGAGCTTGATGCCTTTAAGTCTACTTCTGCCGACAACCTCCAGGATGCAAAAGAAAAGGTTGGCCAGGACATGAAAACCTACGCCGCCTTTATTCAGGGCCAGCAGAATGATTTGAACGATAAGATAACTGCTCTTCAGGACAAGACCGATAATTCCATTAAGGAATACGAAGAACGTTCAGAACAGATTATTGAACAGCTCAAAGAAACTTACACCCAGATGCTCAATGATACCGAGGAGCGTGTACGAGCTCAGAACAATGATTCTGCCCAAAGCCTTGCACAGCTTAAAAAAGATATTCAGTCTGCTTCCGAACAGAACAGAGCAAATCAGGCTCAGTTTGTATTGAAAATGCAGAGTGATGCAAATGATATGCAGGTTCGCATGGGCGAGCTTACAAAGGAACTTCAGTCTATCAGTGCAAACATTAAGCTGTTTGAAAAAGCAGATGCCATGAAACGTCAGCTGGATGAAAACCTTGATGACTTGAACAACCGCTTTGAAAAGCTTGACTCCTTTACAGACACAGCAGAAGATCTTACAAGTCAATACAATGAAATTGTAAAACTGAATGAAGAAATGTCCCGTCAGCTTGCTGCAATTGAACAGCAGAAGCAGCGCGTTACAACCCTGGAACAAAAGTTTGGACAGATGTTTGCCTTGTCTAACACAATTGATGAAAGAATCAAAAGCCTTAACACAACCTCTGATGACATTGGCACAATGGAAGTTGCTGTACGCGATTACACCGACAAGCTGGACATTGTATCACAGCAGTATGAACGCCTTGAAAAGAAGGATGATGTTATTAACCGCGTTATGAAGGATGTTGATACTTCGTTTGCAAACCTTAAAACCCTGGAACAGCGAATTACAGACTGTACAAGACAGATTACATCTCTTCCTCAGGAAATTAAGGATATTCAGAATAACGTTGACCGCCTTCTTAAGGATGGACCAAAGATTACAGAAGCCGCAACCAAGCTGCAGAACCTTGATAATGTTATTACCGATACAGAAAAGCGAATTGAAAATCTTCAGTCAACAAACAGCGGCATTAAAAAAGCCCAGCTTAATATAGAAGAACTCAATCGTCAGGTAAACAGCAAGTTTGAAACCTTGCACACACTTACAAAAAATGAAGTTTCCAAGAATAAGGTGCCGCAGGAAAAAAGCCTTACTCCTTCTGAACGTGAAACAATCCGAGCCCTCAAAAGAGAAGGCTGGTCTATTCAAGAACTTGCTTCAAGATTCAAAAGATCAACTATGGAAATTGAAATGCTTCTGGAGCTGCCGGAATAATTACTGTCTGGACAAAAGACAAACAACGGTTGCTTCTATAGCATCGCCAGTACCAACCGGGGGGAGCTTCTCTCCGGTTTTTGCTTTAACAAATACCCGGCTGGCGTCAACCTCAAGCACTGCAGCAATGGAATTTATTACCTGCTGACGATACGGAATAAATTTTGGTTTTTCAAGCTTAACGACACAATCAATATTTTCTATGCTCCAGCCGGCTTTTTTTACATCCTGCATAACTGTTTTTAATAACAAGGCAGAATCAGCATCCTTCCATTTCATATCTTCGGGTGGAAAATACGAGCCTATATCTCCAAGGCCGCTGGCTCCCAGAATGGCATCAGTTATTGCATGAAAAAGAACATCTCCGTCTGAATGTCCGTCTTCACCCTTATCAAAAGCAAGCTCTACTCCACCAAGCAGAAGTTTTCTGCCTTCTACCAGTCTGTGAATATCATAACCAAGGCCAACTCTTATCATAATGCCGCTCCTTTTTCTAAATCGCCGGGATATGTTATTTTAAGGTTTTTTACATCTCCGGCAACAAGTTTAACAGGCCCGCAATATTTTCCCCAGATTTCGGAATCATCTGTATATTCATGTCCGTCAGAAGCAGCTTTTTTATGGGCTTGAAAAAGGCGTTCAAAGACAAAGCCTTGAGGAGTCTGAATTGCTGTAAGAGAACTGCGCACAAGATGATTTACTATAAAGCCGTTTTCATCGATTCCCTTAATTGTATCTGTTGGCGTTATTCCCGGGCAAGCCGCTTCAAACTCCTGGGCATTTTGCAAAACAGAATAAATTAAAAAGGGAGTTACAAAAGGGCGGGCCCCATCATGAATCAGTACATAATCAGGCTGAACTGTTTTTTTCTTTATATGCTCAAGCGCATTTAAAACAGATTTTTGTCTTGTATAGCCACCCTGAACATAATCAACCTTTTCTTTCATTTCATCATCAAATTCAAAAAAAGCCGAAACAGCTTCGGACGCCTGATTAATTCCGTTCATGGGAACCGTAATAATCATATGCGAAATTATAAAATTATATTCTGGATTTTTGGAAGCTTCTTCAAAAGCTTTTACGCAGGAAGAAAGAACTGTTCCATCGCCAAGCGGCAGATATTCTTTTTTTACAGAACCGCCCATCCTTGTAGAAGAACCGGCGGCTGTAATTATAACGGCAACCTTTACGGGATTCTTTGGATTAGAAATCTTCGTCATCCTCGTCAAAATCTCCTTCTGAATCATCCATGTCATCAGATGCATTATCATCATCCATGTCATCATCAGAATCGCGGGATTTTTCGTTAACGTCGTCCATCAAATCATCATCTTCGTCATCATCCAGCTGAATTGTGTGCTTGATTCTTGGAGTTGCTCCGGGAGGTTCAAGCTTTGTATGAATGGCGGCTTCTATTTCTTTGTTGGATTTTCCAAGCGCAAAGGAAATTTCATCTTCCAGAAGTTTTTTTGCTGAATCATAAAGCTTGCGTTCCAGAATAGGAAGTTCCTTTACCTTGCTTCGGTTATAAAGGCAACGAACAATTGTAGCTATGTCCTTAACGGTTCCCTTTTTAAGAAGATCAAGATTCATCTGGTAACGAAGTTTCCAATCCGAAGTTATAGGTTCAAATTCATCAGACAAAAGGTTTAACGCTTCTTCTGCTTCTTTTGCACTTACAATTTGACGAATGCCAAGCTCTTCTGCCTTTGCAACAGGAACCATTACAATCATGTCTGAGGCTTCGATATAAATCTTGTAATAAAGATTCATCTCGTCCTTAAATTTTTTCTCAAAAATTTCTGTTACAATGCCAACGCCCTGGCTAGGATAAACGACCTTTTGCTTTACCTTAAATTTTGTGTCCATATATATATTATTATATCACAAAAAATGGAAAAATTCAAATATTGGCAATTTTTTTGCAACTGTTGTTTCGCAGACGCCATATTTTCAACTTAGTTTTATCTTACACCTCCGACAGTCTAAGGCGTTCAACTACAGAAGTCTTCATTGCAAGCTTATAAATAATCAGCGGCAAAAGAAGAGTTATCAAAATCATGACCGGTAAAACTATAACAAGCGGCATG
>JAEEGL012252684.1_pt1 | contig 12797 bp, 11 predicted proteins | sample 9134231 | NCBI WGS metagenome assembly JAEEGL01 (sample SAMN16246548, study PRJNA631951) | gut metagenome | biome: gut microbiome; feature: rumen; material: fiber-attached | host: Bos | place: Iran: Karaj | collected 2018-10
GGAATTCGAGGGCTGCGCCTTCCGGGAGCTGAACGGCAACATGCTCTATCTGGGCGACTACTCCTCCGCCGTCTTCCGGAGCTGCCAGCTGGACGAGGCCGCCCGCCTCTCCGTGGAGCAAAACGAGCATTTCCAGGACCGTGTCACCGCCGACTGGCACTTCGCCCCCAAGGGATAAGACCGCTCGCCGTATAAAAATCTGCCGGACGGCTTTCGCCGTCCGGCAGATGGATTTTACGAGAAATCACCCTTCTTTTTTGTTGAAGAAAAGGACCCCGATGCAGCCGGGCCCGCAGTGGCTGGAAATGGTGCTGCCCGCCTCGGTGACGCAGATCTCCCGGAAGGGGTGCAGGGAACTGACCAGCTCATAGGCCGCCTGGATGATCTCCTCCGGGAAGGCGGTGTGGGTGAGCATGATCCGGCCGGGGTCCACCCGGCTGTTGCCCTCCAGCCGCCCCCGGATGTAGTCCAGCACGGTCTTCTTCGCGTCGCCCCGGTATTTCCGGCCCACGGACATGGCCCCGTCCTTCACCACGATCTCCGGCCGGAGCTTCAGAAGGTTGGCTCCCAGGGCCGCCACGCCGGAGCAGCGGCCGCCCTTGTGCAGGTATTCCAGGGTCTGGAGGACAAAGCTCACGTCCAGCCGCTCCTTCATTTCGTTCAGCTGCTCCGCGATTTCCGGGGCCTCCAGGCCCTGGGCGGCCATCTCCGCAGCGGCGATGACCAGCTGGCCGCTGCCGGAGGAGAGGTTCCTGCTGTCGATGACATAGACGTTCCCCACCTCTTCCGCAGCGATGGAGGCGTTCTGGTGGCAGGCGGAAAGCTTGCTGGAAATGTTCACATGGATCACCGCGCAGCCCGCCTCGGTATGCTTCCGGAAGCAGTCCGCGTAGGTCCCCACGGATACGGCGCTGGTCTTGGGCAGGGTCCCGGTCTTCTTCGCGTAATCAAACAGCTCCTCCGCGCTGACATCCACCCCGTCGGAACAGACCCGCTCTCCCAGGGTCACCTGCAGAGGCAGCACCTCCACATCATAGCGGCGGTAAAGCTCCTCCGTCAGGTCGCAGGTGGAATCACAGGTCACCTTGATTTTTGCCATGCATCTGTCTCCTATTCGTCCGGCAGGGAGCGCCGCGCCTCCGGCGCGGAGCGCCCTTTCCTCAAAGGCTGTACGATTGGATATTTTACACGCTATTGGCAAAAAAAGCAAGCGCCGATTTTCCCGCCTCCTTTTATCCCCGGAGCAAACCGGAGCGGAATGGGATTTCGCGGAAATAACAGTATTATAGGGGTCAAAATGATAATTGCCGTTGATCAATCAAATCTTTTTCAAGCCGCGACCGTCCACTCCATTTCCTGGAGGGAAGCACACCGTTCCTTCTGCACTCCGGCTTTCATAGAGAGGCACACTCCGGAACGCCAGCAGGAATACCTGAGCGGGAAAATACGGGAGGGGAGCAAAATCTATATGCTCGTCGAAGAATGGCCCATGGGGATCGTTTCCGTAAGCGATTCTCTGATCGAGGACCTTTACGTGCTTCCGGAAAAACAGAATATGGGTTACGGGACCAGGTTGCTTCTATATGCAATCGAAAAATGCACAGGTACCCCTACACTGTGGATCCTGGAAAACAATACCCGCGCAGAGCGGCTGTATCTTCGGATCGGGTTCCGGGCGACCGGAAGGATCCATGTGATCCCGGACGGCTTGAACGAAATCGAGTATGCGCTGACAGAGAAGGGAGACCTGCCATAAACCGCAGCGACCTTCCGAGCGGTTTTCGGGAAGCGCCTGGCGCCCTTCGGGGCGTCCGGCAAATTCTTTTCCCGCCCGGCGTTTTCCCGACAGGGTTCGCGGGCATTTTTCGCGGGAAATGGATAAGCTTGACGGGAAAGGAGGGATTTCCCATGAAAACCCCGTCGCTTCTGGACAGCCGCAAGATCGTCACGCTGCCCATCGGCGCCATCAAACCGAATCCGCACCAGCCCAGGCGGCAATTCTCCCCGGAGGACCTGAAGGAGCTCAGCGAAAGCATCCGGCTCTACGGCATCCTCCAGCCCCTGGCCGTGCGCAAGACCGGGCCCAGCACCTTCGAACTGGTGGCGGGGGAACGGCGGCTCCGGGCCGCCTCCCTGGCAGGTCTGGACAGCGTGCCCTGCCTGCTGCTGAATGTGGACCCCCAGCAGTCGGGCCTTCTGGCCCTGGTGGAGAACCTGCAGCGGAAGGACCTGGACTTCATCGAGGAGGCGGAGGGCCTGCGGAGCCTCATCCGCACCTACGGCATGAGCCAGGAGGAGGCCGCCCGCTGCATCTCCAAGTCCCAGTCCGCCGTGGCCAACAAGCTGCGGGTGCTGAAGCTGCCGGAGGACGTGCTGACCCGGCTGCGGGAGGAGGGCTTTACCGAACGCCACGCCAGAGCCCTGCTGCGGCTGGAAACCCCGGAACGGCAGCGGGAGGCCGCGGACTACATCCTCCGCAGCCAGCTCACCGTGGCCAAAACCGAGGAGTACATCGACGCTCTTCTGGGGCAGGGCCAGGCCCTGTCGAAAAGGAAAAAGAAAAAGCCCCCCGTGGTGGTGCTGAAGGACGTGCGCATTTTCCTCAACACCGTAACGAGGGGCCTGAGCATGATGAACCGGAGCGGCGTGAAGGCCGTGTGCGAGCGCAGCGACACCGAGGGAGAGCTGGTGCTCACCATCCGCATCCCCCGAACCGGGGGCGATAACGTCAGGCCAGCGCCCGAAGCGCTGAAAGCGCCCGCGTGAATTCCTCCGGCAGGGGGCATTCAAAGGCCATCTCCTCCCCGGTGGAGGGGTGGCGGAAGCGGATGCCCCGGGCGTGCAGGCACTGGCTGCCGAGTCCCAGCTCCCGCCCGCCGCCGCCGTAGAGGGGGTCCCCCGCCACGGGGTGCCCCAGGTAGGCCATGTGGACCCGGATCTGGTGGGTCCGCCCCGTCTCCAGCTCGCAGCGGACGTAGCTGTAGCCGGGAAAGCTCTCCAGCACCCGGTATCGGGTGACGGCCCGGCGGGAATTCTGTTCCGTGACGGCCATCTTTTTCCGGTCCTTCGGGCTGCGGCCGATGGGGGCGTCCACCGTGCCCTCCGCCGCTTTGGGCGTGCCCCGGAGAATGGCCTCGTAGATCCGGTGCAGACTCCGGTCGCTGAGCTGCTCCGAAAGGAGCCGGTGGGCCCGGTCGTTCTTGGCGCAGAGCATCAGGCCGGAGGTGTCCATGTCCAGCCGGTGCACGATGCCCGGCCTGGCGACGCCTCCGATGCCGGACAGGCTCTCCCCGCAGTGGAACAGCAGCGCGTTCACCAGGGTGCCGCCGGGGTGCCCCGGAGCCGGGTGGACCACCAGCCCCTTGGGCTTGTTCAGCACGATGAGGTCCCCGTCCTCGTAGAGGATGTCCAGGGGGATATCCTCCGGCTTCAGCTCCGCGGGAAGGGTCTCCGGCAGCTCCAGGCGATAACTCTCGCCGGGGCTCACCCGGCGGTTTTTCCTCACGCGCCCGCCCTCCAGGGTCACCAGGCCCTCTTCGATCAGCTGCTGGGCCCGGCTGCGGCTCAGCTCCTCCAGGGAAGCCGAGAGAAAGGCGTCCAGCCGCTCTCCGGCGTCGGCGGCCTCAGCGGTCAGATAGGTCGTCATGTCCGTCCTCCCCGGCGAACTCCCGCCGGGTCTCCTCCCGCAGGGCCGCGTCGCTCCTGGCCCGGTCCCGGCTTTGCTCCCAGCGTTTCCGGCTGCCCTCCCGCTTTTGCTCCCGGCTCTTCTTCTCGTCCAGCAGCACCCAGAGGAAGAGGAGCGCGGCCCCCAGGGTGATGCAGCAGTCGGCCAGGTTGAACACGGGGAAATCCATGAACACCGTGTCCAGCATGTCGGTGACGTAGCCCTGCAGGAAGCGGTCCAGGGCATTCCCCACCGCGCCTCCCAGCACCAGGGCGAAGCTGAGCCTCCCCAGCCGGGAGGCGGGCTTTCCCAGCAGCAGCGCCGTGAGGATCGCCAGGCACACCACCCCCGTGATCGCCAGCAGCAGCGTGGTCTGCCCCGAGAGGATGCCCCAGCTGGCCCCGTAGTTGTGCACCAGGGTCAGGCGCAGGATTCCCGGCAGGAAGGGCGCGGAAGAGCCCTCCGTGGCCAGGCGGGCCGTCACGGCGGATTTGCACCACTGGTCCAGGATCACCAGCAAAAGGCTGAGAAAGAGATAGGGCATGGCATTCCTTTCCGAACGGCGGCAGCGCTCATCCGAACGCTGCCGCCGCGATCTGCATGATTGGCCTCGCAGAGCCGCCGCCGGGATTTCCCGTCTCGTTTCACCAAACCGAAAGCTTGCCTTTCGGTTTGGAAAGGACGTTTCGCCGGAATCTTGCAGGTATTGCCGCGGAGCGGCGATACCTGCCATTCAGGCGAATAAGGACGCGGAGCAGCGTGGGCAGAGATCCGGATGGGCGGCATCCTGGCCCACACGCTCGTCGTGGGTCCAGCAGCGGGCGCACTTGGGGGCCTCGGAGGCCTTCACCGCCACCTGAACGCCGGTATTCGCCCCCGGCTCCAGGCCTTCGGCGCAGCCCTCCGCCAGGGTCACCTTGGACACGATGCAGATGGTCTTCAGGTCGAAGCCCTCCAGGGCCTCCTTTTTCAGGGCGTCGCCCAGGTACAGGGTGACCTCCGCGTCCAGGGGCTTGCCGATGACCTTCTCTCCCCTGGCCAGCTCCAGGGCCTTCAGCACGTCGCTCCGGAGCTTCATCACCGTATCCCAGGCGGCGCTCTCCTCCTCGGTGAGGGCCCAGCGGTCGGAGACCTCGGGCATGTCGTTGTACATCACGCTCTCCGGGTCGTCGGCCTTCCGGTGGGGCAGGAAGCCCCAGATCTCCTCCGCCGTGAAGCTGAGGATGGGGGCCAGAAGCCGGGTCATGGCGTCCAGAATGGTCCAGATGGCGGTCTGGGCGCTGCGGCGCAGATGCCCGTCCTTCGCTTCGCAGTAGAGCCGGTCCTTTATGATGTCCAGATAGAAGTTGGACATATCCGTGACGCAGAAGTTATGGATGGCGTAGGTCACGGCAAAAAACTCGTAGCGGTCATAGGCCTCCCGACAGCGGGCGATGAGGGCGCCCAGGCGGCTGAGGGCCCAGCGGTCCAGGGGCTCCAGCTCCCCGTCGGGGAGAAGGCCGGAATCCGGGTCGAAGCCCGCCAGATTGCCCAGGATATAGCGGGCGGTATTGCGGATCTTGAGATACTTGTCACTGAGCTGCTTGAAGATGGGATCGGAGCAGCGCAGATCCAGGCGATAGTCCGCGGAGGCGGCCCAGAGGCGCAGCAGCTCCGCGCCGTATTTGGGGATCAGCTCGTCCGGCAGCACGGAGTTCCCCAGGGACTTGTGCATGGCCCTGCCCTGACCGTCCACGGTCCAGCCGTGGGTGAGGACCTGCCGGTAGGGGGCGCTGCCCCTGGTAGCCACGGCGGTGAGCAGGCTGGACTGGAACCAGCCGCGGTACTGGTCGCCCCCCTCCAGATAGAGGTCCGCGGGCCAGACGCCGGGACTGTCCAGGGCCATGGAGGCCACATGGGTGGAGCCGGAGTCGAACCAACCGTCCAGAGTGTCCGTCTCCTTGGTGAAGCCCCTTCCGCCGCAGTGGGGGCAGCGGAAGTCCGCGGGCAGGAGCTCTGCCGCCTCCAGCAGGAACCAGGCGTTGGAGCCCTTCTCCCGGAAGAGCTCGCTGACCTTTTCAATGGTCTCGGGGGTGCAGACGGGCTTATGGCAGTCGTCACAGTAGAATACGGGGATGGGAAGACCCCAGTGCCGCTGCCGGGAGATGCACCAGTCGGCCCGCTCCCGGATCATGCCCTCCATGCGGCCACGGCCCCAGTCGGGGAACCACTGCACCTCGTTGGCGGCGGACACCGCCGCCTCCTTGAAGGCGTCCACAGAGCAGAACCACTGGTCGGTGGCCCGGTAAAGGATGGGATTCTTGCAGCGCCAGCAGTGGGCGTACTGGTGGACGATGTCCTGCCAGCCCAGAAGGGCCCCGGCGGCCTGCAGGTCCCCGAAGATGACGGAGTTGGCCTCGTCGGTGGTGAGGCCCTCGTACTTTCCGGCCTCGGCGGTCATCCTGCCCCGGTCGTCCACGGGCACCAGGATGGGGATGTCCGTCTTCCCGGAGGCGTTGTACTTCCGGCAGATCTCATAGTCCTCCTGGCCGTGGCCGGGAGCGGTGTGGACGCAGCCGGTGCCGGCGTCCAGGGTGACATGGTCGCCGCAGAGCAGAAGGCTGTCCCGCTCGTAGAGGGGATGCCGGGCGGTCATCAGCTCGAAGTCCGCGCCCTTCCGCTCCTCCAGGACCTCCAGAGCCGGGAGGCCGCAGGCCTCCTCCACGCTCTTCTTCAGCTCCTTGGCCAGGATATAGCATTCCCCGTTCTCCGGGTTCCTGGCAATGACGTAGTCCAGGGCCGGGTTCACGCAGATGCAGAGGTTGCCGGGAATGGTCCAGGTGGTGGTGGTCCAGATGACGAAGAAGAGCTTCTCGTACTTGTCCAGCTCGCCCCGGGAATCCTTCACGGCGAATTTCACGAAGATGGAACGGCAGGGATCCTCGGCGTACTCGATCTCCGCCTCGGCCAGGGCCGTCTCATCCTTGGGGCACCAGTAGACGGGCTTCTTCCCCTTGTAGATATAGCCCTTTTCGTACATCTGCCCGAAGACCTTCACCTCTTCTGCCTCGAACTTCGGGTCCATGGTCAGATAGGGCCGGTCCCAGTCCCCCAGGACTCCCAGGCGCTTGAACTGCTCCCGCTGCACATCCACGTAGTTCTGGGCAAAGGCATGGCAGGCGTCCCGGAATTCGGGAATGGACATCTGCTTGCGGTTCAGCTTCTGCTGCTTGATGATGGCCGACTCGATGGGCATGCCGTGGTTATCCCAGCCGGGGGTGTAGCTCACATGATAGCCCGTCATGGCCTTGTAGCGGTTGATGAAGTCCTTGAGGCACTTGTTCAGGGCGGTGCCCATATGGATTTTGCCGTTGGAGAAGGGGGGGCCGTCGTGAAGGATGAAGCGAGGCTTGCCTTCTCCCCGCTTCTGGAGGCCGCCGTAAATGTCCTTTTCCTTCCACTCCGCCAGCCAGCCGGGCTCCCGCTGGCTGAGGCCCGCCTTCATGGGGAAGTCGGTTTTGGGCATGTTCAGGGTGTTTTTGTAATCCTGCGCCATCTATGACCATTCCTTTCCTGGGAAAGTTCTCCTGCGGTGATATCATAACTAAAGTATATTACCCTGTCCGCAGCGGAAACGCAAGGGAAATTTGCCCGGCTTTCCCGCTTTCCGGGGAAAAGATGCCCCGTCCTCCCCCGCGCCGCCTTGCAAATCCGGGGTTTTGTGGTATACTGCTCTCAATGCCTCCGGGGCGGGCATGTCCGATTCCGGCGAACCGGAGGCAGAGTTCAGCACAGGATTATACGGAGAACCTTATCGTGAAAAAACAGATCGTCCTTTTGATCGCCCTTCTTTTGCTTCTGAGCTGCCTCCCGGCCTGCTCCGCGCCGCCGTCCTCCGGCCCTGAAGGCGGCCCCCTCCGCATCGTGGCCACCATCTTCCCCGCCTGGGACTGGGTGCGGAACGTCCTGGGGGAGAATCCGGCCGGGGCGGAACTCACCCTGCTGCTGGAAAACGGCGTGGACATGCACAGCTTTCAGCCCTCGGCGGCGGACATTCTGAAGATTTCCGCCTGCGACCTCTTCATCTATGTGGGGGGCGCCTCGGACCAGTGGGTGGAGGACGCCCTGGCGGAGGCCGTGAATCCGAAAATGGTGAAGCTCAGCCTTCTGGAGGCCCTGGGCTCCCGGGCCAGGGAAGAGGAGCTGGCGGAGGGCATGGAGGCGGAGGAGGCGGAAGCGGGCCCGGAATATGACGAGCACATCTGGCTCTCCCTGCAAAACGCCGCCCTCCTGACCCAGCGCATCTCCCGGGCCCTGGAGGACCTGGACGGGCAGAATGCGGCGGTCTACCGGCAGAACACGGAGGCATATCTGGAAAAGCTGAATGCCCTGGACGGGGAGTACCGGGCGGCGGTGGACGCCGCGCCGACAGACACCCTGCTCTTTGCCGACCGCTTTCCCTTCCGCTATCTCACAGAGGACTACGGTCTTCGCTATTACGCCGCCTTTGCGGGCTGCTCCGCGGAAACGGAGGCCAGCTTTGAGACCGTCGCCTTTCTGGCCCGGAAGGCGGAGGAGCTGGATCTCCCCGCAGTGCTGACCATCGACGGGACCGATCACCGGCTGGCGGAGACCGTTGCGGAGAACACCCGGGGCGGGACGCGGAAGATTCTCTGCCTGGATTCCATGCAGTCCGTCACCGGGAAGGACATACAGAACGGAACGAACTATCTGGACATCATGGAGAATAACCTTGCCGTCCTTCGGGAGGCGCTGGGCGCCTAGGCGCTCCCGTCCCGAAAAACAGGGAAAAACCGTTCAGGGGCTCCCCCGCCGAAAAGGCGGAGGAGCCCCTGATGACTGTTCCGAAAAGGCGGCCCGGGCGAGGCAAAGGCCGCTCAGCTGACCCGAAAGAGGCCGGGGAAGAGCTGGAAGCAGAAGCGGGTCAGATAGGACTTTTCCACCGCCTCCGGAGAGAGCGGGCCCCCGGGCTGGGACAGGGCGGGAACCAGATGGAAGGCCAGCCAGAGGAGGAAGACCGCCAGCACGGCCCCCTGCACGGCCCCCAGAAGCAGCCCCAGAAGGCTGTTCACCTTTCCGACGATGGGGAGCTTGGAAATCACCGGGTCCAGGACCCCGTTGAAGATGACCTTCACCAGCACATAGGCCAGGATCGCCGCCACGGCAAAGAGCAGCCACCCGCTGAGACGCCGGGCCACCACCTCCGAGGCCGCCGTCACGGCGGAATCCAGAAGCGCGCTGCCCCGGGAGGTGACGTTTTCCGCCACGTTCACCTTCAGGAAGCCGGGAAGGCTGGCCTTGTTCAGGATCTCCGCCAGGTTTTCCAGCAGGTCCGCCAGGCCCAGGCTCTCTCTGGCATGGCTGAGCAGACCGTTGATGGCGGGGGTCAGCCACCGTTCCGCCACCAGGTCCGTGAATTGGGCCTTGACCACACTTCCCGCCAGCAGGGCCGCCACCAGGGCTGCCAGCCCTCCCAGTTTTTTGACCACGCCGTCTGCGCGGCCCTTCAAAAGCATCCAAAGAAGGATCAATGCCATCAGAAGGTCGATGGCGAGACTCCAGTTCAGTTTATCCATCTCAGCCTCCCCGCGGGGTGACCCGCGGATCCTTTTGAATCATTCCTCTAGCGTTCCTGCTGCCCCAGTTTACCACGCAGGGGGCCCCTTCGCAAGGGATTTCCCGTCGCATTCCGGGACAGGGCGTTCCTTCAGCCGTCCTCATGGGGCGGCGCTTCCTTTTCCTCCAGCCAGGCGCGGGCCGGCTTTTCCCAGGTGCGCCGGCTGATGATATACCGGGGGCGGCGCTTGGTCTCCAGATAAGTCTTTCCCACATACTGGCCGATGACGCCCAGACTGATGAGCTGAATGCCCCCCAGCAGGCAGATGACGCAGATGGTGGAGGCCCAGCCCGCCACGGTGTTGCCCAGGATCGCCTCCACGACGGCCCAGACGGCGATGCCCACGCCCAGGAGGCTGACGAACACGCCCATGCCCGTGATCAGGGAGATGGGCTTTACGGAAAGGCTGGTGATGCCGTTCATGGCCAGGGCCAGCATTTTCCTCAGGGGATAGTGGCTTTCCCCCGCCAGGCGCTCCGCCCGCTCGTAACAGACGCTGCTGCTGGGAAAGCCCACCAGGGGGAACATCCCCCGCAGATAGATGTTCACCTCTTCAAAATCGGCGAAGTGCCGCAGCACCAGACTGCTCACCAGCCGGTAGTCCGCATGGTTGAACACTACCTCCGCCCCCAGGCTCTTCAGCAGGCGGTAGAAGGCCTCTGCCGTGAAACGCTTGAAGAAGCGGTCCGTGTCCCGGCGGGAGCGGACGCCGTAGACCACCTCGCTGCCGCCCAGGTAGGCATCCACCATGGCGTCCATGGCGTTCAGGTCGTCCTGGCCGTCGCAGTCGATGGAGATGGTGATGTCGCAGCGGTCCCTGGCCTCCATGAGCCCCGCCAGCACGGCGTTCTGGTGCCCCCGGTTCCGGCTCTGGGAGATGCCGATAAAGCGCGGGTCCTCCGCCGCCAGGCGGGTGATGATCTCCCAGGTCCGGTCCCGGGAGCCGTCGTTCACAAAGAGGATGCGGCTTTGGGCGCTGATCTTCCCCTCCCGGCACAGGGAATCCAGCTTTTCCAGAAACCGCGGCGCCGTGAGAGGCAGCACCGCCTCCTCGTTGTAACAGGGGATCACGATCCACAGGATCGGCCTTGCCTCCATGGGCCTTCCCTCCCTATCCTCCGTTTCTCGCTGCTATCATATCCCAGTTCCCGCAGAAAAACAAGAAAGGGACCCAAAGAAAGGGAACTCCCGGTTGACTTTTTCGGAAAAAGGACGCATAATCCCTATTGCACAGCATATTTACCTACTGTTGTGATATGAAATCCGTGAGAGGGGAACCCCTGCCATGCTGAACCAGTTTTCAAGATCAGAGCTGCTTTTCGGGCCGGAGGGCATGGAGCGGCTGTACCGGGCCCGGGTGGCGGTCTTCGGCATCGGCGGCGTGGGGGGCTATGCCGTGGAGGCCCTGGCCCGCAGCGGCATCGGCACCCTGGACCTGATCGACGACGACCGGGTCTGCCTCACCAACCTGAACCGGCAGCTCCACGCCACCCGCTCCACCGTGGGTCAGTACAAGGTGGACGCCGCGGAGGCCAGGATCCTGGACATCAATCCCAAGGCAAAGGTCAACAAATACAAAACCTTCTATTCTCCGGAGACGGCGGAGCAGTTCGACTTCCGCCAGTACGACTATGTGATCGACGCCATCGACACCGTGACGGGGAAGCTGGCCCTGGTGCAGCAGGCCCGGGAGGCCGGCGTCCCCATCATCAGCTGCATGGGGGCGGGAAACAAGCTGGACCCCACGGCTCTGGAGGTGGCGGACATCTATGAAACCTCGATCTGTCCTCTGGCCCGGGTCATGCGGCGGGAGCTGAAAAAGCGGGGCATCCCTTCCCTGCGGGTGGTCTATTCCAAGGAGCCGCCCCTGACGCCCCGGGAGGACATGGCCGCCTCCTGCAGAGAGAACTGCATCTGCCCGCCGGGCACCGCCCGGAAATGCACCCAGCGGTGGCAGGTGCCCGGCAGCAACGCCTTTGTTCCGGCGGCGGCGGGGCTGATCCTGGCGGGAGAGGTCGTGCGGGAACTGACAGGCAGGCAGTAACTTTTTTTGAAGCGGAGGAATCGATATGAACCAAGTCATTCAAAGTCTCAGGGAGCGGAGGTCCTGCCGGGCCTACCGGGAGGAACAGCTGGATGCCGCCCTGCTGGAGGAGATCCTGGAGGCCGGCACCTACGCCCCCACCGCCATGGGCAAGCAGTCCCCCATCATCGTGTCCATCCAGGACCCCGAGCTGCTGGCCCGGGTGGAGAAGCTGAACGCCGCCGTCACCGGCAATCCCGACGCCCATCCCTTCTACGGGGCACCCACCCTGGTGGTGGTCTTCGGTGACAGCACTGTGCCCTTCGGCGTATCCGACGGGAACCTGGTGATGGGGAACATTCTGAACGCCGCCTATGCCCTGGGGGTGGATTCCTGCTACATCTGGCGGGCGGAGGAGAGCTTTGAGAGCGAGGACGGAAAGGTACTGAAGCAGGTCTTCGGCATCCCGGAGAGCTATCGCGGCGTAGGCAACATCATCCTGGGCTACGGCAAGCCCGAGGGACGGCGGGAAGCGCCCCCCAGAAAGGCCGACTACATCCGCAGGTTCTGACCCCGGTTTATGCTGTGAGCCTCCGGCTCTGCCGGAGGCTCGCAGACTGTAGACAAACCCTTCGGCAGAGTATCGGTTTGCATGGGGGATTCGTGAAGGGGGACGGGAATCCCCCTTCACGTTATATCTGTGCATAATCAGGATACAATTCCGATTATGCCTCACAAGCTGTCGACACTTTGTCGACAGCATGAGCCTCCGGCTTTGCCGGAGGCTCATGCTGTTTTATTCCGTTTTATTCGTTCACGGCCAGCCACTGCTCGGTGGTGAATTTATCCAGCACCCAGGCGCCGTTGAAGCGGCCGATGCCGCTCTCCTTCTCCCCGCCGAACATGACGTGGGCCTCGTCCCCGATGGACTGGTCGTTGACGTGGACCATGCCGCTTTCCAGTCTCTGGGCCACCTGCATGGCGTGGTACACGTCCCGGCCGAAAACGCTGTTGGACAGGCCGTAGGGGGTGTCGTTGGCCATGGCCACGGCCTCCTCCTCGTCCTTTGCCCGGAGAAGGCTGACCACGGGACCGAACATCTCGCTCCTTGCGGCGGGCATGTCGTTGGTGACCTCGCCCAGCAGCCAGGGGGAGACGAGATTCCCCTGGGTTTTCCCCTCCACCAGGGCCTTGGCCCCGGCCTGCAGGGTAGCCTTCAGCAGCTGGTCAAAGTGCTTCACCTGGGTTTCGTTGATGAGGGGGCCCACGAAGGTCTCCGGGTCCGCCGGGTCCCCGGCCTTCAGGGCCCGGACTTTCTCCGTCAGGAGCGCGGCAAAGGCCTCGTAATTCTTCCCCACCACAATGATGCGGTTCAGGGCCATGCAGACCTGACCCTGGTGGAAATAGGCCCCGAAGACGGCCTTCTCCGCCGCCCGCTCCAGGTCCGCGTCCGGCAGGACCAGCATGGAGTTGTTGCCTCCCAGCTCCAGGGA
>JAEEGL012516769.1_pt1 | contig 12797 bp, 9 predicted proteins | sample 9134231 | NCBI WGS metagenome assembly JAEEGL01 (sample SAMN16246548, study PRJNA631951) | gut metagenome | biome: gut microbiome; feature: rumen; material: fiber-attached | host: Bos | place: Iran: Karaj | collected 2018-10
AAAAAAAAACAAGAAATTTTTTTAAAACTCATCAGCCCAATGTCTATCATAACCAGAAGGAAAATAATCTTCTCTATCTTTTTTTCCTCCAACATAAGTATCATGAGAAAACATATCTTCATAAGGATTTTCCTGATTTAAATATTGTGTCATATCAGAAGTTAAAGGAACATAAGGTGGAGTTAATTTAAAATCAATTAATTGATCAAAATCAAATTCTTTAAAGAAAGGTTTTTCCTTTAAATTAGTAATATTACATTCTCTCATATTAACTTTCTTAACAAGTAAATTACTAATTAATTTATTAACATTAGCATATTTAATATTTTCAGAAGGGAAGAAAAATTCTTTATGTAGAATTTCTTTATATATTTCAATAACTTCATTAGCATAATGTCCAAAAGGATACATACCATAAAATATTTCATACATACAAATTCCAACAGACCAAAAATCACAACTTAAAGAATAACCTTTTCCTTGTAAAATTTCAGGAGCAATATAATGAGGAGTTCCTATAACAGTTGAAGTATAATCAGTTAAAACTTTTGCAGTTCCAAAATCTATCATTTTTAAATATCCATTTGAATCTATCATTATATTTGACGGCTTTATATCTCTATGTGCTATTAATTTCTTTTGTAAATATTCTAACATTAATAACATACTCGCAATATAAAATTGAGTCTCATATATTGATTTCTTTACTACTCGAGTTGATAAATATTCATCTAAATTTTTCCCATTTACATATTCTATTAATAAAAAACAAAAATATGCATTTTTCATACTTTTTACCAATTTTACTATAAATGGATGATCTAAACTTAACATTACTCTTCTTTCATTGACAAAATATTTTGCTAATATTTTTTGTCTATCTACACTTTTCCTTGATATTGCTTTTATTCCATATATATTCTTCTTATTATGTACTAATGAAACAGAACCAAATTTTCCTTTTCCTAAAAATTTAATATAATGTAAATCTTCTAAAGTAATTGAAGTATCTTGTAAAGATAATTTTTTTAATAAATAATCTTTAATATTTTTATCATTGATAATAATATCAAATTCATGTTTTAAAATAACATAACAAACAACTTTTTCTAAAGCAGTTACTGTTGCAGTTCTTTTAACAATTTCATTAGATAATAAAACATTTTCTCCAAAGCAACTTCCACTTTCTAAATCTCTTATAAAAGTTCCTTCTTTTGTTATTCTAACTCTTCCTTTTGAAATTAAATAAAATTTATCTCCTGTTGATCCTTCTTCTACTATTATATCATTTTCATTATATATTAATTTTGTTAATTTTGTTGCTAATAATTCTAAAGTTTTTTCTGATAAATTTTTAAATAAATATAATTTCTTTAATTTACCTATTCTATTTAAAGTATTTAATGGCTTTTCATGTGTTAAATCTATTTTTAATATTTTTGCTAAATCATTTATTGAAGATTCTAAAGTAATACAATCTGGAAAAGCTATTAAATTATCTGGAATATTATTTGATATATCTTTAAATAAATTTTCTCCTATTATATTTCCTTTACTTGCTATTATCTCATTTTCTTTTAATATTGAACCATCTATTATTATTATTAATTTTTTATTATTATTTTTTAACTTATCTTCACTTTGACTATCATAAATTTTTTCATTTTTTAAATAAATTTTAATTTGAAAACATTTAAAAATTTCCTTTAATTGACTTTCAATTAAAATATTTTTCAAAGCATTATTATTTTCAATACAATATTTAAAAAAGCAAAATAAAATAACATCAATATATTTATCACCTAAAGCATCTTTTAAATCATTTCTACTTAATTCATAACAAATAGTTTTTTGAATGGCAAAAATATCAAGTCCTCTTTTAACATCAATTAAAATAGCATTTTGTCCAAAATAATCATTACTTCCTAATTTTCTAACTTCTTTAATTCCAATTCTACAAGAAACTAAACCTTCTTTAATAATATATAAAGTATCTCCAATTTCACCTCTTTGAATAATTTTATCTCCTTCTAAAAATTCTTTTAATTTAATTTTCTGAGCAACATTATATTTAGAAACATTATCAAGAGGATGAAAAATAGAAATTGTATTAAGAAAATTAAATCTATCTTTTAAAATAGATTCATTAATTCTTCTTAAAATATCTCTAAAGCTTTCACCATCTATTGTAAATACTTCTACTTTTTCCATACATTTTAACGTTTCTTCTCTTTTCTTTTGTGTTATTAAACTTAATTCACCAAAACAATCCCAAGGAGAATAATTTTTCTTTATTTTTCCTTTTTCTGTTGCTTGAACTTTCCCATAAGCTAAAATATAAAAAAAATTCCCTACATCACCTTCTTCATAAATAATTCTACCCTTTGGAAATGGAAAAAATATTAATTCATTTAATATTAAATCTAATACTTCAGGAGTAATATCTTTAAATATAAAATTATTATTTAAAGCTTTTCTAATATTTATTTCTTCTTCTCTTGTCATTATATGTGCTAAACCATCTTTCATTTCATTATCTAAATCATTAAAATCATCTAAATTATATGTTATTCCATTTTCTTTATTTGTTAGCTTTTTAGGATCTGTATTTTTCTGTGTTTGATAAATTTGATTTAATATGAATTCTCCACTTTTTGCACTTATTATTTCCTTTTTCACCATTACACTTCTTATTCTCATTTCTCTTCTTTTATGTTCTTTATCATTTTCTGGTTTTAAATTCGTATTTTCATTTTCTTTTCTTATATTTGAACTATCATTGTTATTTATTACTGAAGATCCTTCTTTCCCATTTTCTATCTTTCTTATATTTATTTGACCATTTTCTACTAATACTTCTCCATAATTACTCTTTTTACCTAATTTTTATTTTTTTTCAAATTTTTATATATTTTTATTCTTTACCTCGACATATGCAACCATCTATATTTCCCATATTATTTTTTTTTAAATGTTTTTTGTTTCTTTATTCATCAAACAATAAAAAATTATTATATAATAATTAAAATAAAAATAATTTTTTTTTTTTTGAATTTATTAAATTTATAAAAAATATAGTAAAATACTTTAATGATGTTTTTTCTTAACAATTTTAAGCAATTGAGCATTAATAACATTTCTTTTAGTAATTTGATCATAAAGTAATTGAAAAGCAGATAAAATTTGTTCTTCCCTTTTAATAATATCTTCAAAGTATATTTCAGTGGGTGAATTTTTTCTAAAAATTAGAGCAATAAGAATAATAGCAATTAAAACGAAAAACAAAGCCCCTTCCCTTAATAAAGCAAAGAAAAATCCAAATAAAGAAGTATTTAAAACTTTATAACTCATAGCATAAGATAATCTTGATCTATCAGAAGCAGGACCACAAAAATTCTCTTCATAAACTAAAATAGTATTACTTCCATTATTATAACATCCAACTTCATTTTTATGTGGCATTTGAATAACATAGAAATAAGAATATAATATTAAAGTTAAAATATTAAAACAACAAAATGTGTTTAACATTAATTGTGCATTTGATATTGTTCCAACATTAGTTGCATCATAATTATATCTTCCATTTTTCATTAATTTCCTATATTGAGATTTAAATTCAAAAAACATTGTAATAGGAAATAATATTACTATATAAGGCATAAATGGTATTGTTATTCCAAATAATATTGCTACTGTGTAAACATGTAATAAAACCAAAAAAGGTTGATATGTTAATTTCCTCTTTTTTTTTAAGCATTCACATGAACAACAACATTGTTTTATACAACTTAAAAACTTTATTAATAATGTTACTAATAAATATACTACTGTTAATAAAAAGAAATTTATTCCTACTTCTTCTTCTCTACATTTACTATAATTACTATCTTTTATTTTTGTATATCCTGTTAAACCTGTTTCTGATAAAGTGCTAGGAAGTAAATTATCATATTTTCCAGGACAACCGAAAAAAGTTGGTTCTGTTAAAACTAAGAAACCTAATTTAAAATCTTTTTTAGCATGTCCTTGAATAGTAAAGTATAAAAATATAAAAATTAAATATATAAAACCTAAAATTGAAGTTATTGTTTTTTTTATAGTTTCACTAAAGACATATTTAGATAATTTTGTCCAAGATTCAATTTTAGTAGTTAAACCAATAATAAAAGGGAAAAAATACATTCCAACAGAAATTAATATATAACATATTAAATCTCCAATATTATCTTTGAAAAAATTTAATTTATTTCTAACTTGTTTTTCATCTCTGAAAATATTTCTAACTTGAAAACAAAGAGTAAAATAAACAAAATAGACAATAAGCAAAACAAAAGAAACAGAAAAAGAAATAGCAAAAGCGACATATTTATTTAAAGCACAATTACAATTACAATCACCATCATCAGGAGGAACATAATTAATAGAAACATGAGTATAATCAAGTGAATCATTTTGAATTTTATTTCTTAACAAAAATGAATCTAGATCTTTTCTAACATTAAAATCCCATGAATTAAATATATAAGAAGTTAATAAAGCTTTTTTATTTGTTTCATTATATATATTTGTTTGATAAAAACCTGATTGTAAAATAAAATAAAACAAAAGTGAAAAAGTAAAAAAACAAAAAACCCAAATACCCATTGTTATTGAATATTTATTAAAGTCTTTTTCAGTAAAAGAAGAATAAAATAAAAAACAATTAAAACCATATTTACATTTATCAGAAGTTTTCCCTTTATCTAATTTAAAAATGTGATAAATTAATAAAAATAAAAAGATAATTACAGCAAATAAAGACATTAAATATAAAAATCTAATAACTTCAAAAAGAAACATAATAGTTCCATTATAATTTCCTCTAATAAAACCAATTTCAGATTTAAAAGGTAATAAACCAAACACAATATTAATCATTCTTTTATAACAAGTTTTAACTTTATTAGAAATATCATTTGTTACAGTAATATTATTATTTCCTTCATAAATTCTATCAACATCTTCATCTTCATCAAATAAAGTTATAAATTTTTGTGTTTCTTCTTCATTTTCATTTTTTTTTTTTTTATTTTTTTTTCTTTTTTCTACTTCTGTATCATTTTCAGAATAACCAGCTTCACTATCTGCAAATTTCTCAATATCTTCTTTAGTTATAATCTCTTTTTTTTCTCTATATTTTGGTAATAGTCCTTTAGCTAATAATAATTAATTTTATTTTACATTGTTTTATAATTTCAAATTGTTTTGATAATTTATCATGTTCTAACAGAGCTTTAATTGATTCCCTATATTTATTATTATTTTTTTTTTATTCTTACATTTTTGATATATAACCATTTCGAACTCTATGAAGTTTTGATGTTAATTTGTCTCTTCTTTTTTCTGATTCTTTTATTTTGTGAATATCAAAATCAGAAAAATCTGATAATCCTGTGTAACCATCTCCTCTTGTTGTCATATTATATTTTATTTTTATTTATTATTTTTATGATAAATATAGTAATTTTTCTTTAATAAATTTTTACTTTTTTTTTTTAGTTTTTTTTTTGAGTTTTTTTTTGTTTTTTTTTTAGTTTTTTTAATTTTTTTTTTTTCATTTTTTTTTTTTTTTTTTTCTTTTTTTTTATTTTTTTAATCATGTTTCTTTTCAATTTTCAAGTTTTTTTTTTTGCGTTTTTATGATAAGTTATTTTTGTTTTTAGACTAATGAAATAAAATATTCTAAATTAATCAATTTTTATTTAATTAATAATGAAAATTTTTAAAAAAAATGTCAAATATTTTAAATTTTTTGAAGATATTAAAATTATTGAAGATGATTCTGATAATAATAGATTAGGAATAGTATTTTATGGAAAGGAAAATAACATTTATATTTTTGATTCAAATCCTTATATAAATTACTTTCCAATAACAGAAAATAAAGAAGATAAAATATTTGAAAATTCAAATACTAAAAATGAAAAGACAATAGAAAATAATAATTCTTTAAAAATTTCTGAAATTTCAAAAATAAATTTAGAAAACAATTTAAATGAAATTTTTTTAAAAATTCAATTAAATTTCAATGATTATTCTTTAAATAAACAGAAACCAAAAATAATAGATGAACAAGGACAACGTTGTATAATATTTAACAATGAATTTAATAATAAATATATAAATAAGAATAAAAAGAAGAAAGAAGAAATTTTTTTTCAAATATCTCGTTTTTCAATAACATACATTGCAGAAGAAAAAAGAGAAAAAAAGATACTATTATCATTTAAAAAACCTAAAATAAAGAATAAATTATTATCAGTAATAACAATAAATTCAAATTCAATATTAGGAATAAAATGGTTTAATTTTAAAGGAAATAATAAAGAAAATCCAAATTCAAAATTATTATTATCAATAACAGAAGAAGGGTTAATAACAATATATAAATTATCAAATATAAATATGAATAATAAAACAACAATAGATACATTTGATATTACTTCTTTTCAAGGACAACCTTTTCAAAATTTTATAGAAAATTGGACTTTAATAGGTAATAATATAATAACAATACCTATAATAGATTATTATTTATTATCTACTTCTTATATAGAAGAAAAAAGAGAATTTATTAAATTATATACTTTACATATTAATAATGGAATTTATTTCTGGGCTATTACTTATGAAAATAATAAAATTAATTTTATTCCTTCTTTTTCATTAGTTTTTGAAGAAAATTTTAAAATTGAACATATATTAATTGATAAAAAGGAACTTTACTTAATTTGTTTTAATAAAAATGGAATTGAAATTTATCAAATGTCACAAATTCCTCCTTTTAATATATTATATAAATTTTATTATGAAGATTTTAAAAATGAAAATTGTACTTCTGTTTGTTTAGATAGTGAATTAGATACTAGTTTAATTAATAATGATGGTAAACTTTTTATTGATGATACTAAAGATTTATTTGATTTAGGTAAACCTAAGTTTATTTGTTTAGAAAAAAAAATTTTATTCCAAGTTTATAATTCTATTAATTCGTATTATGAATTATTATGCTTTAATTTAGAAGGTTTATTTCAAGTTTTTAATAATTTAAATTTTTTTAAATCTTGTGCTCTTGGTAATGATAAGACTTTAATAAAAAAAATATACGAAAATAAAATTAATTTTAGTTTTTGTATTTCACCTTCTTTATATTATAATATTTCTACTTTTGGAAGTAATAATTTTTTAAAGATTAAAAATATTAAAAAAGAAAATTTAATTGAAAATTTATTTCAAGTTATTAATATTCAAACTAATACTAATAATTTCTTCTTTAAAATTCCTGTTTTTTCAGAATTTGAAAAAATAAATGATAAAATTGCTTTAAATTATATTGAAAAAGAAAATGAAAATTATAAATGTATTTTATTATGGATGAATAATAATACTATTTTATTAACATCTGAAAAATATCTTTTTACTTTAATTAAATTTTGTAAAGAAACTCAACAATTAGGAATTCCATTAAATGAAAATTTAATCCTTAAATTTTTTGATTTATAAATAAAAAAACAATTTTTTTTTATTATAAATACAATTAATAAAATTTATCCTAAAAAAACAATTAAAATTAAATATAAAAATATATTTTATTTTTTATTTTAATAAAGAATCAGAATCTACATATTTTTCTGCAAGTTGCATAAAAATATTATCTGAAATAGATTGTAAAGTTACATGAGAAGATTGAGGATAAAGTGCTTTTACTGTAAATTGTTCATTTGATGTTGATAATTCATTTATATTTTTTTGATTCTCTTTTTTCTCATTTTCATTATTTTTTAAATCAACTGAATAATTTTGTTTCTTTTCATTATTTAAATTTTCTAAAATTTGAGAATTTGAATTATCATTTAAATCTCCTTTTTTTATATCATAATTAATAGGATTATTATTAATATTATTAAATAAATTTTTCTTTTTATTTTTAATAACTTCACTAAACATTATAGGATATTTTTTTTTATTAGAAGATAAAGAATATATATTATTATTATTTTGTTTAGGTGATAATTCATCATTTGAATCAAATAAAGAAATAGAATTATAGTTTTTAGAAAACATATTTTTTTCAGGTTTTTTATTATTATCAAAATCAAATAATATTTTTTCTCTTATTGAATGAGGATTTGTACTTAAGCCAGAAAAAAAATTTCTTCCTGCATTATAATTATCATTTTTTGAATTATTATATAATCTTAAATTAAATTTACTATATTGATTATTCTTATTATTAAAATAATTATTATTTCTTTGACTATTATAATTCTTCTTCATATCATTTAAAGATAAATTCTTTTGTTTTCTTTGAAATCTTCTTAAATTTTGCATTTGTAAAAAATTAGAATCATAATTATAAGGAAGAAAATTTCTATTAATTTGAGGTTGAAAAGAATTTTCTTCTGATTCTTTAATAATATAACATAATTTTAATGCTTCTAAATGACTTTTTTTATATTTATAATTATCATATAATCTTTTAAAAACTGGAGTTGAATTCATTATAATAAAATTATTTTTCTTCTTTTTTCTTGTTTTTTTAAATAATAATAATCTCCATTTATTTATATATTTTATTTTCTTTAATTTTATTCTTCTAGCATAAATACATATTATTTTATTTAATGTTTGCTTTATTCTTTTGTTATCATTTTGAATAAATTTGTCATATACTTTACATGATAAAACTATAAAATTAAAATCTATTTTAATATACTTGTTGGGTTTGTATTAATTAAACAATCAGAAAGAATACTTTTTAAAGATTTTATATTTTTATTCTCTTCAAATATTTTTAAAAAATAAGTTTTGCTCCCAATAACTCCGTTTTTCTTAAGGAAAAAAGACAAACCATTTACATAATTTTTCATTTTTATTTAATTTAAATAATTATATTATAATATAATTATAATAAAAACTAAACCAAAATAATAAAATTTGATATTATTAAAAGCGGAAAAAGAAGAATTAAAGAAAACAAATTATTTTAATTAATAAAAATATTATAAAAAATAAACAAAAATATTGAATCAAAATGTATAATATAAAATTTAGAAAAATTGAATTTAATAAATGAGAAAAATAAATAAATAAAAATAATAATTTAAAATTATACCTTCTCTAAATCAATTTATCTTTATAATTTATATTAAACATTAAATGCCATTTTCAAGAAAACACATAAGAGAAAAAATTTAAACATATAATTATAAGCAAAGAGAAAAAGTCTAAACAAAAAAAATAAAAATATTCTAATCTTTAAAAAGAATTTCACCTAAAATAAAAAATAATATTATCCAATTTTTTTTTCAGTCAAAAAAAAATTTTCTTAAATATATTGATTTAAAATATATTATATTAGAATATTTAAATGATTTTATTTAATATGTTATTGTGCTTGATGAAGATTCTTCATTTTCATTATCACTATCAGTTAAAGGATTATCGTTATTGTTTGATGAAAATTTTTCTTGAATTATATTTTTTAATCCATAAACTAAAGAAAAAAAGAAGCCCATTAAATCATTAATTATTATATAATAATTTTCAAAATCTCTTCCTTTCCAAATAGTTCTACTTAAACAATTAAATAAATATATTATTAAAGGGAAAAAAGCATATAAAAATAAATGTTTAAAATTCTTTAACTTTTCAACTCCAAATTGTTTAAGAATTGAAACATAAGCAAAAAAAACAAAGAGAATATTAGCAAATAAAAAAAAAAAAATTAAAGAAAAATAAAACCAAAAATATTTTTTAGACAAATCACTATCAAATTTAATTTCACAAACTAAACCAATTTCCCCAAAAACTATTTCCCTATTTAAAGAAGCCATAACAAAGAAAATTCCATTAACAAAAATAAGAATAAGAACAAAAATCAATTTTAAATAAAATTTAATTTTCTTAACTAAATTTCCATAAACAGTATTTAAATAAATTGCAGAAGAAATTAAAGTAAAAAACATAGGATTAATCATTGAAGTAAAAGAAATAATATAAGCTTGAATATAACAAAAATTTGATTTATCATCTTTTTCAGGAATATAAAAAGAAATTAAACTTAATAATAAACAAGATATTAATAATAGCATTGCTACATCTAATGGAAATGAATGTTTTTTTTTATTTGGTATATATGTTATTAATATTAATATACATGTTATTGAACTTATTATGTTTACTATATATAACAGAATTTTTAATATTGTGTCTTTATTACTTTTAAACAAATTTTTTATCATTTTTACAACAATTAATTTTTAATTAAAAATAATATTTAAAAATTATTATTATTTTATTTTATCTTTTTTATTAATATTCTTTCCTACCTTCTCCAATAATATAAATACCAGATTCTTCTAAGTAATACTCATCAATATAAATAAATTCTTGTGATAAATTAATTCCTTTTTCAAATAAACATATTTTTTGAATATTTTTAGCCAAAATTTCATCTAATTTTTCTTCAATCATTTCACTTTTTTCAATATCATCAATTTCTTTAATAACAAATAATTCTGTACATATATTTATTGTACTACTATATTTTAAATTTACTTTTAAATAAAAATCTACTTCACAATTAAATTCTAAAAAAATGTCTTTGTTTGATTCATGCATTATTTTAATATTTAATTTTGTATTTAAAACTTTATTCAATTGATTATTTATTATGTTTTTAATATTAATTTTTATTTTTACTGTATTTGAATCTGTTTGATTAGTTATTATTGTTTCCCAATTTATTATATCAAAAAAATATTCTGGTAATTGAAAAGGAAAATCTTTTGATAAAATAATATTATTTTTTTGGTATTCTGATTTAGAAATAATTTGATTTAATAATTCATAATTAATAAAATATTTTTTCTTATTTTGTTGTTCATTAGAAAAATTTTTAAATTCTTCATTATCAAAAGAAATATTATTCATAATACCAGTTCCTTTAATATTACCAGAGTAATAAGTTAAAATAGAAATATTTTTATAAAATTCAGGAAATTTAACAAAAGATAAATCTATTCTTAAATATTTTTTTTTGAAAATAGAAGATAAAATTAAATAAACACTTTTATTATATTCATCTTCCATAGATTGAAATAAAAAAGTTCTTATTAATCCTTTAAGAACTTCTATATTATTTTTTAAAAAAAGCTTTTCCAATAATTTCAATATTTCCATTCTTGCTGAAGGATCAGCTTTATCTAAAAATAATCTATAATTAGATTCAACATCTGATTTTTTTTCTTTTATAATTATATCAAAATCATAATTATTATTATTTACTATTTGATTAACGTAAATATAATAAATTGAAATTGTTACTTTTCCTTGAGTTTTTAATGTGGAATTTTTAGAAAAAATATAATAACATTGTAATTGAAAAGGAAAAGGAGCAAAAATAATAAAATTATGTGTCTCATTAATGCATTTTAAATAAGGTTTTATATTTTCATTTTTTTGAAATTGTACATTTGGGAAAATAATTGCTTCATCATTTAATTGTAAATCTTCTAATTCAAAAGTATGATTAATATTTTCGTTTGAAAAGTAATTAAAATAATTATTAAATATTTCATTTAATCTAGATTGATAAGGTGATATAGAAATTATTAACTGAGATTTTATTGTTTTTAAATATAATAAAATCATAAGAAAGAAAATAAACTTTGACATTATTTTGATTTATTTTCATTTTTAATTATGAAAGAAATAAATTAATCTCAATAAATTAATTTAAAAAAAAATAGATATTTGATTTTTAAAAAGAAAATTAAATTTATAATATAAAAATTAAATGAAGTCTAGAAACTCAGTAAAATTTTCTGATTTGTAAATATATAACAATAATATTTTTAGACCAATGATAATGTCTTCACCGAAAAAAAAAGATAGTTTCATAATATCAAATTTAGATAAAACACCTTCAGAAATATTAAAATTTCAAAGAGGGAATATAAAATTAATAAAAAATAATTTAAAAGGAAAAAGAAATTCAAAATCTTTATCAAATAATAAGGATAAAATAAATATAATAAGAACATCAGAAAATTCAAAAAATAATAATAAAGAAAGAAAAATTAATAAAAAATCATTATTAATAAATAAATCTTTTAATTTAACAAATAATAATGAAAAAACGAATAGAAAAAGAAATAGTTTCTTAAAAGGAAATGGAATAAAAACAGAAAAAAAATCTCAATCAAAAACATCATTAGATAGATTAGTTTATATAAAAGAACCAGAAAAAAAAAACAATTCAAATAAAAACCTTAAAAACATTAAATTTAATATTAATGAAAATAATAAATATAATGAATATAATGAAAATAAAAATAAATATGGAATTAAAATAATACATAGTAGAAATTTAACTTCTGAAAATTTTAGTAATTATAATAGTCATAGAAATTTTATTTCTTTTTTAGAAAAAACAAGTAATGAAATAGAAAGAAAAAATAGTAAAAATAGTTTAAATAATACAGTAAATTTAAACAATGAAGATAATAATAATATTCATTTTAATTCACCAAAGAAAAATTTAAAATTAAATAGTTTTCTTATTAATAATAAAAAAAATGATAATGAAAGTAATCATCATCAATTAAATGGACGTTCATTTACATCAAAACAAATGAATTATTTTTATTTAAAGAAAAATCCAACTTGTTTTTCTTCATCAAATGAACAAATAAGTACAGATACTAATTTAATTACAAATAAAAATTATTCTTTAATTAATAATAATTCTA
>JAEEGL013784345.1_pt1 | contig 12797 bp, 11 predicted proteins | sample 9134231 | NCBI WGS metagenome assembly JAEEGL01 (sample SAMN16246548, study PRJNA631951) | gut metagenome | biome: gut microbiome; feature: rumen; material: fiber-attached | host: Bos | place: Iran: Karaj | collected 2018-10
GAAGAAAACACGGTTGTCTTTTCTTCTTGCGTTGCCTTTTTCTCTTGCGTTATCTTTTCCTCTTGAGCTTCCTTTCCCTCCGGATTTTTCTCTTTCCCGGCAGCGTCCTCCGCGGTCTGGGCAAAATATCCGATCTCGATCCGTTCTCCCGGGATGACTTTTCCGCCTAAGGGAGAATGGATCCCCACGACGGTCTTTAAGAGGGTGCTTTTTCCGGAGCCGTTTGCCCCCAGGACGCCGATCTTCTGTCCACGTTTGATGCGAAGATTGACCTTCGCGAGCGGCCGATCGTACCCCACCAGAAGGTCCTCCGCCTGCCAGACCCACTTGGATCCGCGCGCCGGCGCCTCTTCCGGCAGGAGCTTTGGCTTTTTTCCTTCTTCGAAGGGTTTTTCCACCCGTTGCAAACGCTTTAATTCAGACCTTTTGGCGCGGGTCATCGCCGCCTTATTGGGGCGCCTTTTAAAGCGCTCGATCAGGCCTTCCGTCTGGCGGATCTTTTCCTGCTGGGCCTCGTAGGCTTTCCACTGCGCCGCCAGGCGTTTCTCCCTCTCCTTCTTGTAGGCCGTGTAGTTTCCGGGATACCGGGATACCGTTCCGTTCCGGCACTCCAGGATGGCCTTCGCCGTCTGGTCCAGGAAAAATCGATCGTGCGATACAGTCAGCACCGCCCCGGGGTACTCCCGGATCAAGGACTCCAGGGCCTGCAGGCCTTCATGGTCCAGGTGATTGGTCGGCTCGTCCAGAATGAGGAGCTCCGGCTGACGAAGAAACGCCTCCAGCAGGCGCAGCCGGATCTGCTCTCCCCCGGAGAGGGAACTCATCGTCCGCGCCTTCTGTTCCGGCATCTCCAAAAAGGAAAGGCAACCCAGGCGGCGCGCCAGTTTTTTCAGCTTCTTCTCCCGCGCGGCCAGCTCCACCGCTGGCCTCCCCCACACGCCAGCTTGCCCATCTTCCTTCCTGGCCCGGAAAGCCTCCCCTTCCCGCAACGCCCCCAGCCACGCCTCCACCGTCAGCCCCGCGTCAAAAACGTACGTCTGCGGAAGAACCCACGCCGAAAAAGACCGCGCGTACTCGATGCCCGGTCCCTGGCGTTTGTCGTCCGCATCCAGCTCCCATTCGCCCGAAAGAACGCGGCAGAGGCTGGTTTTTCCGGAGCCGTTCGGCCCAACGACTCCTACCTTCTCGCCTTCCTTTATAGTAAGCGAAAAGCGGGAGAGAATATTCTTCCCTCCCGCGCTTACACTTCCATTTGTAATCCGGATCAGCATCAGTTCAGATGAAGCAGCTTCTGGCTGACCATATGCAGCGTATCCGTCGTGATGGTCGCGGAGCCGTCAGCGCCCATCTTGAACGGAAGCTGAAGCATGATATGCTCGTTCGCCGCCGTGTTGTCGACGCGGGCCTGCATAATCTTGACCGCTTCGTCCTTCAGCAGAAGATCGTACTCATCGGTGGACAGATTGTCCAGTTCCCGGTTGACCATCTTCTGATTCATCTCATCCACATAGGCATCCAGGTCCTTCTGAACCAAGTCAAGGAAATCCATGATCCCCAGATCGATCGTGACCACATACGCGCCGTTTTCATCCTGCGCCGTGGAGGTAACCGTATAGCGGATCTTGGAGTAGACCTTGCCGACAACTTCGTGAAGCACTTCCTTATCTTCCGTTGTCATAAACCGCAGACCAAAGTGGTTCTTGATCTCGTCCGCCGTGTTGGCCACATTGTTGTCGTACAGGCGCTGTACCGCGGTCTCACTCTCACCGGTCATCTCGCGATACGCCGTAAAATCCTCGCGGAAAATCGCATCCAGAAGGCCGGTTGCAAAATCGGCATACTGCTGCGCGTTCGGATCTTCGTTGGAAGGCATCAGGCCACAGCTCATCGAGCAAAAGGCCATCATCACCGCCAAAAACAAAGCTACTGCTTTTTTCATTGAATTCTAATCCCCCTATTTGTTGTAAACCTGTAAAAAGGAGCCCTGATCTCACATCAGAGCCCCTTTGATAATCCTTTGTTATCTCTTATTCACCAGGAAATCCGGAATGTTGATCGTATTTCTCTGCGGTGCCTTGTAAGAAGGGCCCGACTTGGTCAACTTGTCGATGCTTTCCTGCGTCACTTCCTTCGGTGTTTCCGTCTTTGTGAAAAACGTGGGCTTTACAGGAGTCTTCACCGGAACGGGCGGTACTTGTGTCTTCTCTTTTTTGACCAGCGGCTGCTGCTCGAATTCCTCTTCCAGGCCGGTCGCGATAACCGTGATCACGGCTTCATCCTGGCAGGATTCATCGTAGCGGGCACCAAAGATGATGTTCGCGCTCTCGCCAACCATCTCCTGCACGTAGCTGGCAGCCTCGTTGGCTTCCACCAGACCGATATCGCCGGAAATGTTGATGATGACATCGCTGGCCCCTTCGATCGTGGTTTCCAGAAGCGGGCTGGCAACCGCCTGCTTGACGGCTTCCAGTGCCTTGTCGTCGCCGGTTGCGCGGCCGATACCGATGTGGGCGATGCCCTTCTCGGTCATAACCGTCTGTACATCCGCAAAGTCGAGGTTGATCAGGGCCGGAACGTTGATCAGGTCCGTGATTCCCTGTACGGACTGCTGCAGAACCTCGTCGGCCTTCTTTAAGGCTTCCGGCATGGTCGTGCGACGATCTACGATCTCAAGCAGCTTGTCGTTCGGGATGACGATCAGCGTATCGACGCTGTCTTTCAGCTTTTCAATACCTGCGATGGCATTGTTCATGCGGGCTCTTGCCTCAAAACGGAAAGGCTTTGTGACAACGCCTACCGTCAGGATGCCCTGTTCCTTTGCCAGACGGGCAATGACGGGAGCTGCACCGGTACCGGTTCCGCCGCCCATACCACAGGTAACGAACACCATGTCCGCACCCTTCACGGCATTGGTCAGAACCTCTGCGCTCTCCTCTGCAGCCTTTTCACCGATTTCGGGCTTCGCGCCAGCGCCAAGGCCCTTGGTCAGTTTCTCGCCAATCTGGATGAGATCAGGAGCTTTACACAGCTGAAGAGCCTGCAGATCCGTATTGACTCCAATGAATTGTACTCCAACGATATTTTCGTCAATCATACGGTTGACGGCATTATTGCCCGCGCCACCGATTCCAATTACAATTATCTTCGCCGCGCTGTCGGACTCGTTTATTTTAATCTCTAACAAGGGTATACCTCCTGATCATTGAACAAATTGTCACTTCTAATAATAGTAAACTTTCCCCAAAAATGCAATGGTTTTTTTCGAAAAAGCCAAAGCAGAAAAGAGCGTTTTCTTTATGCAAAGGCGCTACATTTTTTCTAAGAAGTCTCCGCCATTGTGAAAACATAGCGCGGATTAGCAGCATTTCGGTCAAATGTCTCCAGATGTAAGGTTCCCTTCAATCCGGACAGATAAGTGATCTGATTTTTCAGCTCCGCCATCTTCTCCTCCAGATCGGTGCTGTCCCCCAGTTCGACCACAACGCCTCCCAGTTTCATGCCGCCTTCTGTCTCCTCGTCCGACAGATACAATGTCGCTTGCCGGTACAGGTTAAAGTGAATGCTCTCCACCGGAATATGATACAGCTGAATGAGCTGCGTCAGGTTTAGGATCGTAACAAAAATCTCCCGGTTATTCACCGGCAGCTCCTGAAACAGGACGATTCTCTGGAAGGACAGACCTGTGATGACGGGGATGCCGGCCATCTTTTCCGTGTCGCTTTCCACGATCATGCCGTCCTTATCAAAATACATATAGCTGTTCATGTAATGAATGCAGCCGGTCAGACTCTTTTCGTAGACAACGATATCCACGCTGTGCGCATTCGGGTAAGTCTTTTCAATCCGCTCAATATAGGGAATTTCCACGCTTTTTCCCAGGCGCTCTTTCAGACGGTCGTACAGATACAGGCGGTCCAAGGCGCCGGGATACAAAAGTGCCTCCATCTCCTCATTCGAATAATGGGTATTTCCGGTAAAGCGGATCGTCTCAATCCGAAGAGATAACGCCACACCCACGAGAATCACAAACAGCAGTGCCACTGCCAGCACTGCTATCAGTTTGATTTTCTGGCGTCTTTTGCGCGCCTCGGCGCGGGTTATGTTCGAACTCTTCCTTGCCATACCTTCCTCTTACAAACGTAAACTGCGCCTGTCTATACATCCGTCTCCACCCGAATCTGGGCGGACACGCCTAGCGCCATTCCCATTTCCACCATCAAAAACAAGATGGACGTGCCTCCGTAACTGATAAACGGCAGCGTCACGCCGGTATTCGGAATGGAATTCGTTACAACGGCGATGTTTAAAACCACCTGAAGGGAGATATGCGCCATGATTCCCACCACCAGAAGGGACCCTAAAAGGTCCGGTGCATTATTGGCAATCACCACCAGGCGCCAGATCAGGAAGAAGAACAGCAAAATCACGCTGACCGCTCCAAACACGCCCAGTTCCTCACAGATGATCGAGAAAATCATATCGTTCTGGGACTCCGGTATGAAGCTCAGCTTCTGTATCGAGTTTCCCAGGCCTTTGCCAAATAGTCCGCCCGAGCCGATGGCGTATAGGCCCTGAATTACCTGGAACCCGCCGTCTAGCGGATACGCCCAGGGATCCTGCCACACCAGAATTCTCTCGGCCTGATAGAACTGGAGGAGGCCCATGTCCACCAGCTGTTTTGCTCCTTTGGTCGCTATGAACGCGACCGCAGCAATCAAAGTGGCCGCCACCACGAAGGGCATTCTCTTCTCGCTGGCGACAAACACCATCACGAACGCGATGCCCAGAATGATGAGGCCTGTACTCAGGTTGTTAATGATGACCAGCGCGTCGATCGGAACCACGATCGCTGCCAGTAAAACCAGGGCTTTCCCGAATTTCTTATCCAGGTTTTTCCCGATATGATACAGAAAGACGGCCAGGCAGAGGATCACCACGACCTTAACCAGCTCGGAAGGCTGAAACAGCGTGCGCCCCGCGATCATGAACCATCTCTTTTTTCCGTGCGATTCCTTTCCGAAGCCGGGGACGAAGTCAACCAGCACCATCAGAAGGAACGCGGCCGCATAGCCAAGCGCGGCCAGCTTGGAATACCAGTGATAGTCGATCCGCGAGACAACCACCATCGCGACGAACCCGAGCAGCATGAATTCTCCCTGTCTCTTTAAATAGTAGGCAGGGTCATTGACCTTCGGATCGATCGCACAGCTGTAGGCAGAGGATGAATAGACCATCACCAGCCCGAAACAACACAGCGCGATCACGGCGATCAGGAGGCTGTAGTCGAAAAAGCTTGCCTCCCTAGGCCGTCGGTACGTTGTATTTCTTGTCTGCGGCATTCCTTACATACTCCTTAAACAGCTTTCCCCGCTGCTCGTAGCTCTGGAACATATCCCAGCTGGCGCAGGCAGGAGAAAGAAGAACCGCCTCGCCCTCCTTTGCGTTGGCGTGACAGTAGTCCACAGCTTCCTTCAGATCCGATACACGTTTCACAGGGCCGACCTGCAGACGGTTGGCACAGGCTTCAATCGCGTCCGCCGTTGCCCCTAAAAGCACCAGCTCCCGGATCCGGCCGCGGCAGGCCGACAGCCATTCTTCATAATCGGAACCCTTGTCGTATCCGCCGGCGATCAGATAGGTAGGACGGCTCATGGCCTCAATTCCCTTGATTGCCGCATCCGGGTTGGTTCCCTTGGAATCATTGTAATATACGACGCCATTTGATTCGAGCACGTACTCAATTCTGTGCTCCACCGCCTTAAAATTCCTGGCCGCCTCGCGGATGTGCTGGAGGCTGACGCCCATTCCAAAGGCAATGCCGATGGCCGCCATCGCGTTTTCGTGGTTATGCGCGCCGACGATCTGCAGTTCTCCCGTGCCAAGAACGTCCTCTTCCTTCCCGTTTAAGGCAAGTATGATGCGGTCTCCCCGTAAGAACAGGCCTTCCGGGAGCTCTCTGCGGCTGCTGAAATACAAGACGCGGCATTTTCCCTTCAGGCTTTCGCCAAAGCGGCGCAGCTCCTCATCTTCGTAGTTTAATACGCACAGATCCTCTCCCGTCTGATTGCGGGTGATGCTCTCCTTGACGGCGATGTAGTTTTCCATCGTCTTATGCCGGTTTAAGTGATCCGGCGTGATATTGAGGATCGCGCTGACCTGCGGATGAAAGGTGTCGATCGTTTCCAGCTGAAAGCTGGAGATTTCTGCCACCGTCACCGCGGCGTCCGTCATCTCCGGCACCTTTTCGGTGTACGGGATGCCGATGTTGCCGACCACATAGGTCTCCGGGTATTCCAGGGAAAGCATCGCCCCGGTGAGTGCCGTGGTCGTCGTCTTTCCATTGGTTCCCGTGATCGCGCACAGTCTGCCTTTTCCCAGGCGGTACGCCAGCTCTACCTCCGACAGGATCGGAATGCCGGCCTTTTTAAGGACTTCCACAAATGGAACGTCCAGCGGGATGCCCGGGCTGATCACGCAGGAATCCACGTGGGCCGCCGTCGCCTCATCTAATTCTCCCAGGCAAAGTTCAGGCTTTTTCCCGGGGAAGCGAGCCAAAATGGCGTCCCGGTCCACCTGCGCGTTGCTGTCATATAAAATCACGTTTCTGTCAAAGGATAAAAGAAGTTCGCAGGCACCGATTCCGCTTTTTCCGGCGCCTGCTACCAAAACATTCTGAAGCATAAAAAACCCCCGTGCAGCGCGGACGCGCTGCTTACCTTTCATTAAAAGCTTACGCGTAATGGCTTTTCTTACATGGCCATGTACGATAGAAGCCCCATCAGAACGGTCACCGTCGCGAACACGCATACCACCCGGGATTCCGACCATCCGCCCAGTTCAAAATGGTGATGGATGGGCGCCATGCGAAACAGTCTCTTGCCGCCAGTCTTCTTAAAGTAGACCACCTGCAGAATAACCGACACCACTTCCGCCAGATAGATAAACCCGACCAGAAGGATAAAGATGGGCATCTGCAGCAGATACGCCGTAGAAACCACAAATCCGCCCAGAGCGAGCGACCCGGTATCGCCCATGAAAACCTTGGCAGGATAGACATTGTAAACCAGAAACGCCATGAGGGCGCCGATCACCGCGCCGCAGGCCGGCCCTGTCAGGGCCTCCAGTCTGTATCCCGCCACCAGGAAGAACGCGGCCACCGCGATCGTCACGCTGGAGCACAGGCCATCTAAGCCGTCGGAGAAATTCACACCGTTATCCGTTCCCAGCACGGCCACGTACAACACCGGCACGTACAGCCACACCGGCATCTCCCACATCTGTCCGCCGGAGAAAGGAATCAGAACCGAAGTGCCAAGCCCCGACTTAGCGAGCATATAATAGCAGAAAATCGTGGTGATGACAAACTGCGCCAGAAACTTCTGCAAGGGGGTGAACCCTTCCGACCGTTTCATCACGATTTTGATATAGTCATCCACAAAGCCCACAAGGCCAAAGCCGGCTGTCATGAACAGAATGGGCAGGATCTGCCTGTGGGAGCGCAGGAAAAAGATGCCCGTCACAAGGATGGTGATCAGAAAAACGATGCCGCCCATGGTGGGGGTGCCGGCTTTTTTCTGGTGTTCCTTGGGTCCCTCCTCCCGGATCTGCTGTCCAAACTTCAGCCGGTGAAGAAAAGGGATGGCATAATGACACATGACCATTGTAAGCGCGAACGCGATAAAAATGGCCCAAATACTCAATTTCAACATATGTACCTCCCCGAACAAGGGTAAACTCTTTTTTATCATACCCCCTATTCAGGCAAAAAGCAACTTTTTTCCTTTGTAACTATTCGCCTTCCGGTTCCGGCGGCAGGCCGCCGTTTTCCGGCATGCTCCATCCGCTCGTACTCTCATTAAAGCTTCCGTGCGTCTGAGCGCCTTCGCCCGTCTCGGTCGCGTTCGGATCCTGTCCTTCGGCAGGAACCGTCACGTCCGGAACATCAGGAGTCGGAATCGGATAATCCTCCGGGAGCGCCCACGCCGGGTTCGGCGTCGTATCCGTCTCCGCGGAGCCCCTAATATTGAGATACGGGAACAGGTCGACCGCGATATCGCGGAACAGCTGCGTAGCCGACGGAGAGGAAGACTGGTCATCCTCGTGGGGTTCATCCACCACGACATACATGAGGACCTCCGGATTGTCCACCGGCGCCATGCCAATGAAGGAGAGCACGTAGTTTTCCTTGTCTCGCTTGACCTTCTCGGCCGTACCGGTCTTTCCTCCGATGGCGTATCCATTGATGTGGACGCGTGTGGCGGTTCCGCCCTCGACCGTTTCAAATAAAATCTGGCGGATGTACTCGCTGGTCGTTTCACTGCAGGTCTTTCGCAGCAGATTCTTATCGATGGACTTCACCACGTTGCCGTCCGGATCCAGGATCTGCTTGACCATGTGCGGCTCGTAGTAATAGCCGCCGTTGATCGCGGAGCAGTACGCAGCCGCCATCTGTACCATCGTGCAGTTATAGTTCTGACCGAAGGCATTGGTCGCCAGGGTCAGCGCCGTCATGTTGTCCGCTTCCACGGTCAGGCCGCGCTCCTCGCCCGGCAGATCGATGCCGGTACGCATGCCCAGGTTAAACAGGAGCTGATAATCGGCGAAGGTTTTCGGCCCCAGCCGGTAGCTGATCTGCATCATGGCATCGTTGCAGGAGTACCAGATGGCCTGCGAGGTGCTGACCACGCCGTGGCCCGAAAGCAGGTGGCATCCGACGTACACGTTGCCAAGGAAGCTCTCGCCGCCGTCGCAGTAAAAATGCTCAGTCTCATCCACCAGGCCTTCTTCCAGGCCCGCGATCAGGGTCATGATCTTGGAAGTGGAACCCGGCTCAATGTTCTCTCGAATGATATAATTGCCCCAAACGCTTGCGTAAACCTTGTATCGCTCGTCCGTGCTCAGATCTTCCAGGGCATCCATATCGTAGTACGCGCTGATGTCCATCGGCTTGTTCGGATCGTACACCTTGCTGGTAGCCATGCCAAGGACTTCGCCGTTTCGGGGATCCATGCAAAGAACCGCCACCTCGGTGGCGCCTTCATCCTTCATGAATTTGGCAATGTGCGTCTCGATGATGTTCTGCACGGTCGCGTCGACCGTGGAAACGATGGTGTACCCGTCCTGTGCTTCGACGGTCTGCACCTCCACGTTCGAATCATCGTTTAAGTACCCGTACACCCGCCCGTTGACGCCGCTGAGCTCTTCCTCGTAATACTGCTCCAGGCCGTAGCTTCCGCCGGAGTTGGCGGTTGCAAAGCCCAGAAAGGTGCAGCCCAGGGACTCGTAGGGATAGACGCGTCTGTAACTGGTTTCAAACCAGACACCGCGGATTTCATCGTCCAGCTTATCGTTTTGATTGATCTCCGTCTGCCTTTTGATGAACGCATCCATCTCTTCCCGGGTCAGGCCGGTTTTATACCGAATATAATGGCTGTTCGGATTCTGGTTGATCCGGTTTTCCAGGTCGGTCCGGTCAAAGTCGTACACTTCCACCAACAGATCGATGGTCGGTTTGGTATAGTCCTCGTCAGCCAGGATGACGTTCGGATCCAGGATAAGAATATAGAAGGCTTCGTTCGTAGCCAGAATGGTTCCGTTGCGATCCGTGATGTTGCCGCGCTGCGCCGCAATCGTCCGGCTGTCGTAAGATTGCTGGGAAAGGACGATCCGCGCGTAGGTCTGCTCATCGTTCTCCCGGATCCGAATCAAGGCAAAGACCAAAAGAAGCAAAGCCAACGCCACACCCAAAAGGGCGAACGTCAGCTTTCGTTTCATGTACGCTTTAAATTTTTTCGGTTTGGGTACTTCCTTTATATGTCCTTTCGAAATTTTATTCCGGAATGTCGTCATACTGCCGTACATACTCACTTTCTGTTTTGTCGTACACAATCACCTGGGCCGGATCCGCATAGACCATACCAAGCTCCTGCGTAGCAATTGCATAGATACGATCCAGATTATAATACGTTTCGATGTCCGTTTCAAGTGCTCTGTTTTCTCTTCTCAGATCAGCGATATTCCCCTGCAGCTCCTGGATTTTGTCAATCCGGCGGGTGATACTTGTCTGAAGGCCCAGATACTGCACGCAGATGCCCACCACAGCCAGCGCCGCGGCCGAAACAAACAGGACAAAGGGCAGGGACAGGCGAAGCGCCTTCTCCTGATTTCGTCTGGTCTGTTCGCTGATTCCGCGCTTATTCTCACGGCGGACAGGCTCGATTCTTCTGACAGTATTCCCGAAGATGTACGTGATATTGTTTTTCTTTCTTGTCTTTGCCATGATTTCGCTCCTGTTCTACGCCGGCCAGTGCCGGTGTTTAGTTTTCCTCTCCCCGTTCAAAAATCCTCAGCTTTGCGCTCGAGGAGCGGCTGTTTACGGCCAGTTCTTCCTCCGAGGGGAGAATTGGTTTTCTTGTGACGACTCTGCCCTTGCTCTTTCGTCCGCAGACACACACGGGAAAATCCGGTGGGCAGATGCACGGATTTTCTGCTGTTTTAAAGGCGTTTTTCACGATCCGGTCCTCTAAGGAATGGAAGGTGATCACCGCAATGCGGCCGCCGGGCGTGAGGGCTTCGATCATGGAGCCCAGGGTGTTTTCCAGGACCTCCAGCTCCCGGTTGCAGGCGATCCGGATGGCCTGAAAGGTTCGCTTGGCGGGATGGCCGCCGGTCATTCTCACTTTGGGCGGAACCGACTCGCGCACAATGTCGGCCAGTTCCAGCGTCGTTGTGATCGGTTTTTTCTCCCGATGCTTCACTATATGGCGGGCAATACTCCGGGCGGCGGGATCCTCGCCGTAGTCGTATATCAGTCTGGCAAGTTCCTTTTCGGAATACCCGTTCACGATGTCCGCGGCCGTCAGGCTTTCCCGCTGATCCATTCTCATGTCAAGCGGCGCGTCTTCCCGGTAGGAAAAGCCTCTCTCCGGCGTGTCCAGCTGATAGGAGGAAACCCCCAAATCGAGCAGCACACCGTCTACCTTCGGAATTTCGAGCTCCGCCAGGATTTCCGGAAACCGCTCGTAATTGCTGCGGACGATGGTGACGCGGCTTTCAAACTCTTTCAGTCGTTCTGTGGCCGCCTGTATGGCATCCGCATCCTGATCGATCCCGATGTAGCGGCCCCTTTCTGAGAGCCTCCGGCAGATTTCGCTGCCGTGTCCGGCGCCTCCCATGGTTCCATCCACATAGATGCCGTCCGGCCTTATGTTCAGGCCTTCAATTGTTTCGTTCAGCAGCACGGATACGTGCCGGAAATTTCCGCTTTCGGACATATCGGCTCCCTATCGTTTTTTATTAGAAACTTTCATGCAGCCTTACGGCCGTGCAACACCACATGATATCGCCCCCACGCGCTGCTACACTTCCCATGAAGCCGACGGGCTGGCTTAAATTCCCAGCTCTTCCAGTTCTTCGCCCATCGAATCCAGGTCGATATCGCTGGCCGCTTCCCATCTCTCCTGATCCCAGATCTCGATGTGTCCGCCGACGCCGACGAACGTGGCATCTTTATCCAACCCCGCAAAGTTTCGAAGCGGCTGCGGGATCAGAATGCGCCCTTGCTTATCAATCTCGCACTCGGCCGCGCTGGCCAGGAAGAAACGGCTCAGCTTCCGCGCGTTGGCGTTCGTGACCGGCAATGCCTGGATTTTCCCTTCCAGCATGTTCCAGCCGATTTCATCAAACAGCCAGAGGCAGTGATCCATTCCCTTGGTGACAACAAACCGTTCGCCCAGAAGCTCCCGGAATTTGGCAGGGACAATCAGTCGACCCTTCACGTCGACTGCGTGATTATATTCACCTTTATATCCATTTCCCTGCATTTGTCCAACCCGCCACTTTTCGCCACCAAATGGGCAACATTCTCCACTTAGGACCTATTCTAAAACCATCTCATCAAAAAAGCAAGTGGAAATGTAATTTTTTTCTTTACAATTCGGGTGGCGAATTTCGCAGAATTTTTGATATTTTGAAATATTTCAGAAATATTTTCGGTATTTTTTGAGTTTTCAGGAATATTGTGTTCATTTAGAGAGGTGACCACAAGATCTGGTATTGTGCATTTTCGAATATTTATACGTGGTGGAAAGTGGAGGGAAATGGTTCATTCTGGAAGCTTTCCTACGCAGTGATCTGTTTTTCTGATGGGCCGCATTCTCTTTCTCGCCTTACTCGAAGGGGTTTTTGCCCCGGAAGTGGGGATTTGCATGGCGCGGCCTCCTTTTTCGGCCTTGCGCCACGTATTCATACCTTCTCACATGGACAAAAATGCGGGGCGTGTGTCTCTCTTTTGACATCACGCCCCGCATAGGTCAGATTTAATCGTCGTCTTCGCTGGACATTTCCTCGAATTCCAGTTCATCTAAGAGTTCTTCGAAGCCATCGCAGGCGATTTCCCACTCTTCATCATCTTCGATGTTCGAGAGAACCGGATCGCCGTTCTCATCCTCGGCGTATCGGTAGAAGTAGGGTTCACCGCTTTCCAGCTTCTCTTCTTCCACCACCGCGATGTAGTTCTTCTTGTTGCTGCCCTTGTAGATGCCCATCACGGCACACTCTGCTGTGCGGCCATCCTCCAGCTCCAGGGTGATCCACTTTTGCTCGCCGTCCTCAAAGTAGGCATCCGTGTCCTGGATGAACTCTTCCGGCTCTTTCTTTCCTTTTTTCGACATATAGACTCCTTGTTTCAATCCACGCCAGTATCTTTAACGGAGTGCGACATTCATGTCATCATCTCGCTACTGCAATGCCACATTCTATTCTCAAACGTGGCTTGCCCTCTTGTCAGTGGGGGATAC
>JAEEGL014681918.1_pt1 | contig 12797 bp, 11 predicted proteins | sample 9134231 | NCBI WGS metagenome assembly JAEEGL01 (sample SAMN16246548, study PRJNA631951) | gut metagenome | biome: gut microbiome; feature: rumen; material: fiber-attached | host: Bos | place: Iran: Karaj | collected 2018-10
ATCTGAAGGAAGATGGAGGCAAAACTCTGACCCGACGAACAGAAATCATGTCAGGCCGTGAGCGAGGGTAAGATTGCCGGACGAGCCAAAGCCCAATAACTGCACGGAACCGCTCGAGGTCAACATGGCGGGTATAAGGGTGAAAGAACATGTGAGTACCCGGGAAGGTCTCACAGACGGAGAACGAGTAGACGTATTCGAAAGGGGCCGTAGTAAAAACGAACTGGGAGAAGTCAGCAGAGGCCATAGTACCTCAAAAAAGATGAGGGAAGGGCCGAACAATCGCAAGTCCGAAGGAGCGTGGAAGCAGGCCAATATGTCTTAAGCAGAATACCCCGGAAACGGGGGCTGCCCGCAAAGGGATAGTGCGGAACATAAAGAGTATGACGGAGCGTGGAGTAAAGTTTTTGCAATCAATTGCAAAAACTTTACTTTACTCGACGGGTTTTGCAGCGGATCTCACAGGATCATGCGGAAGCAGGGAAACAATGTCCCGCATTTCAGCAATGCAGACCGTTTTTCCTTTGTCTCCGATTTCTGCGAACCTGTCTTATGAACTCCGCCGTTCATGACATTAGCGGCGTCGGAAACTCATGACTTCAGTCATGGAGAGGAGACGCCCCGAATACCATGGATCGGTCGATCTGCCTGACGGCCGCATCGCGCATCCGCCCGGTGTCGGGAATACCGGCGCTGTTTTGCGCATTTCGAACATTGCATATCGTCAAATAGTAATGCGTATTTATCGATATTTTTCTTGCTTTTCTCCTCGTTCCAGTGTATCATTCAGACAGAAAGCCAGACAAGGAGGATCCTGCCATGACCTGCGCTTCCGATGTCCTGAACAGCCTCGTCCCCATCACACAGTTCAACCGGGGCCAGGCGTCGCGCATCTTTGACCGGCTCCGCACCGAAAAACGGCTTGTCGTGCTGAAAAACAATCAGCCCGCCGCCGTCATTCTCTCTCCCGCGGAGTACGCCCGTCTGAGCGGGATCGAGGAGGACTATGATCTGCTGCTGGAGGCCGCAGACCGTCTCGCGGAAAACAGGGCTCCGGCCGTGCCGATGGACGACGTCACGAGAGAACTCGGGATCACGGAGGCGGAGCTCGACGCCGCTGAGGAACCGGTGATCGAATAAAGACCGCCGCAGTGTCCGCCCGGACCGATGACCAGGTCTGCAAGGAGGCGGTACGCCGCCGCGTAAATTACGGCCCGTAGGCAGGCGGCTTCCTGCCCGCACGGTTCTGGAGGAAGACACGCAGCAAAGAGACCCGGAAACGGCGGAACACAGAAATGACGGGGGAGTGGTTCTGAATGGATACGGCGCAGGCGCTGAAGATCCTGAAGGAGGAGGGCATCTTCTGGTCCAGGCTCGGCTTCAGCATCGATCCCCCCTGCTTCGACGGGGAGGGACGGAACATCCTGCACGAGCCTCCGGAGGAGTACTTCCGGTATCACAGGGACATGGCGGCGGCCGGGGTGAAGGTGCATACGTGCATCGTCCCGAGCGGGTGGGTCGACAGCGGGACATACGACTTCACGACGGCGGAGGAGATCGTCGGCCGCCTGATGGCGGAGAACCCGGAGATCTGGTTCCTGCCGAGGATCAAGGTCAACCCGCCGGCCGCCTGGATGAAGAGACACCCCTCGGAGGTGTGCGTCCTCGCCGACGGGCTCTCCGACGAGGCGGAGATCGCCGGCCTGGTCGGAACCGAAAAGCAGGACCTGATCGGGAAACCGGAGGCAGGGCACCTGATCTCGAACCAGAGCCTCTCGTCGGAAGCGTGGAGGAGCGAGGCGAAGGAGTACCTGCGCAGGCTCATCGGCCTTCTGGAGGGGAAGAGCTACAGCGAGCGGATCATCGGGTACCATATCGGATACGGCCGCTGCGGGGAGACGCACATCTGGGATCCGGACTTCGGGATCAGCGAGAAGAGGCATTTCTACGAGTTCGGGCTCCGGAAGTACGGGAGCGCGGAAGTCCTGAAGGAAAAATGGAAGATGGCCTCGGACGATCCGGACTGCGTCCCGATCCCCGGGAAGGACGCCCGGCGGGCGCGGACCGGCGGCCTGGAGGAGTTCTTCCACGCAGGGGACCGGTACGTGCCGTACGTGGACTACAACCTCTATAAAAAGGAGAACAGCGCCGCCGTCCTGGAGGACTTCGCGAAGCTCGTCAAGGAGATGACGGGGAAGGCGGTCGGGTTCTTCCACGGGTACGTCATGACGGACCTGGCCAGCGCCCACGGGCATACCGACCTGGAGCCGGTCCTGGGATCCCCGTACGTGGTTTTCCTGTGCGCCCCCAAATCGTACTACAGGAATTCCCTGGGGGAGCCGGGGGGCTCCTACGCGCCGCCGCTCTCCGTCAACCTGAAAAAGCTGTGGATCGACGAGAACGACTGCCGGAACGAAGGGGACGCGGACGCCTTCATCAGGGTCCTGTGGCGCGAGTTCGCGAAGGACCTGTCGGCGGACACGCCGTTCTGGTGGATGGACCTCCTGGGCGGATGGTACGACGACGAGCGGGTCCGCTCCGCGGTCAGCGAGATGCTCGCCGTGAAAAGGAGGCTCCCCGCCCGGCGGGACAGCATCGCCGAGATCCTTCTGGTCACGGATGAGGATACGGCGCTCTACACGATGCAGGACCACCGGTTCTACACCAGGATCATCCAGGAGACGCAGGCGCAGACCGCGCTCTCCGGCATGCCGTACGACGTCTACCGGCTCCGCGACCTCGGGAGCATCCGCCTGGACCGGTACCGGGTGATCGTCTTCCTGAACTGCTTCGAGATCCCGGAGGAGACGGGGGACCTGTTCTGGAAGCGCATCCGGAAGGGCGCCGCCGTGATCTTCCAGTACGCCTGCGGCATCAAGAGCGGCGGGTTCTCCCTGGAGAACGTGGAAAAGACCACCGGCTTCCGGCTGAAGGAGAGGCCGGAGCGGCGCAGCATGCCGTACCTCGAGGTCGTGAAGACCGGGAACGTGAGGCCGGTGTGCAGTTTCCGCGAGGCCGCGGCGTCCGAGAGGGAGAATCCGTTCTTCGCCCTGGACGACATCCCGGAGACCGACGCGGCGGCCGTGGCGGAGCTGACCCGCGAGGACGGCGGGACGAGCGTCATGGCGGCGGTCCCCGTGCTGACGGCCGGATACATCCGGAAGACCGCGCTGGCGGCGGGCTGCAGGGACTGGGCGCCGTACGACACCGTGGTGTACGGGGACAGCAGGTTCCTGGGGATCTTCGCCCACGGGGACGTCCGGGGGACCGCGGCGCCGGGCGGCGGCTGCTTCGACGCCCGGACGAACGAGGCCGTTCCCGAAACGATCGGCCTGGATCTCAGGAAGGGGGAATTCCTGTTCCTGGTCCGGGAGGACTGACGCGCCCGCGCGGAATACAGAAGGAGCTGCGGCGAGATGGGGATCTCGCGCAGCTCCTTCTTTACGGCCCTGAAACGGGAAAATGCGGCAGGTCCCGCGCCGCTGCGGGGACCTGCCGCGTTTCCTCACGGAACACGCCTGCCCCCGGCATGATCAAAGGGACCTTTTTCCGCCGCCGGATCACACGGCAGCGGCATACGGCTTGATCGTGGTGATATCTCCGTCCAGTTTCTCAATTAGTTCACGTACTTCGATATCGTTCTGCATATCCAGGAAGAATCGGTCCGATACTCCGAAGAAGCGGCCCAGGCGAATGGAAGTATCCGCCGAGATTTTCCGCCGGTCATGGAGAATATCCTGAATCCTGGAAGTCGGCACGTGAATGCTCTGGGCCAGCTTGTAAGCGGAAAGATTCATCGGTCCCATGAACTCTTCCATCAGGATCTCGCCCATTGTAGGGGTAGGAATACGGTTGTTCATATGGATTGCCTCCTTTCCGGGCAAATCAGTGGTAATCGACAATTTCAACTTCAAAGAAGTTGTTGCCTTCCACGGTGAAACAGACTCTGTACTGATCATTGATCCGAATGCTGTATTGTCCCTTCCGGTCACCATCCAGTTTTTCAAGCCGGTTCGCGGGCGGAACGCGCAGATCCTCCAGACATCCTGCATTGTCGATCATGATCAATTTTCGTAATGCGACGGATTGAATGTTCTGTGGGAGCTTTCTGGAAAAAGTCTGGTTATAGACCTTCTCAGTTTCCCTGTCAGCAAAGCTTCTGATCATAAAAACAGTATACACGACAAACGTGTATACTGTCAAGTCTTTTTTTCTGGTTTTGCTGTAGTCCCGGCCCCAATGGGTATCCGACATTCCTCGAGGGGGGAGATCCCGCCCTACCGGATCTGTCCGTTCCCCCGGACGACGTATTTGTAGCTGTTGAGCTCCTCCAGGCCCATGGGACCGCGGGCGTGGAGCTTCTGGGTGGAGATGCCCATCTCGCAGCCCAGGCCGAACTCGCCGCCGTCCGTGAAGCGGGTGGAGGCGTTCACGTAGACCGCCGCGGAATCCACGCGGGAGACGAACTCCTCCGCGTTCTCCGCGCTCCGGGTCAGGATGGCTTCGCTGTGCCCGGTGGAGTGCAGGGCGATGTGCCGGATCGCGGCGTCCGTATCGTCCACCACGGCGACCGCGAGGATGTAGTCCAGGAACTCCGTGTCGAAGTCCTCTTCGCCGGCCGGGGTGCCGGGGATGATCTTCGCCGCCTCCGGGTCCAGCCGGAGCTCCACGGGCGGAAGGCCTTTCGCGGAGCGCTCCTCCGTGAGGAGCCTGTGAAGGCGGGGGAGGAAGGCGGGGGCGGCCGCCCGGTGCACCAGCAGGACCTCCTCGGCGTTGCACACCGAGGGACGGCTCGTTTTCGCGTTCTCGATCACCCGGAGCGCCATGTCCTGGTCCGCGGACTCGTCCACGTAGATGTGGCAGATCCCGGTCCCGGTCTGGACGCAGGGCACCTTGGCGTTCTCCGTGCAGCGCCGGATGAGGGACGCGCCGCCCCGGGGGATCAGGAGATCCACGAGGCCCACGGCGCCCATGAGCTCCTCGGCGCTGGCGTGGTCCGTGTCCTCCACGAAGCCCACGAGCTCCCCGGGAAGGCCGGCGTCCTCCAGGCCAAGGCGGATCGCCCGCACGATCGCCGCGTTGGAGCGGAAGGCCTCCCGGCCGCCGCGGAGCACCACGGCGTTCCCGGACTTCAGCGCCAGGGCGGCGGCGTCCGAGGTCACGTTCGGCCGGCTCTCGTAGATGATCGCGATCACGCCCAGGGGCACGGAGACCTTCTCGATGAGAAGGCCGTTGGGACGCTCCGTCCGGCTGAGCACCCGCCCCTCCGGATCCGGGAGCGCCTCCACGTCCAGGACGCCCCCGGCCATGCCGGCGATCCTCTCCGCCGTGAGGGTCAGGCGGTCCAGCATCACGGGCCCGTAGCGGGCGGACGCGGCCTCCACGTCCTCCCGGTTGGCCTCGAGGATCCGCTCCTGCTCCGACAGGAGCCGCGCGGCGATGTTCCGCAGGGCGGCGTTCTTCCGCTCCCGGCTCCCGCCGGCGGAGAGGAACGCGGCGCGGGTCTCCCTCAGGACGGTCTGTGTGTCCTTCACGTCTTCTTCTCCTTCCGCACGAAGCGCGTCCCGACCGGCTTTCCCTCCAGCACGTCGTAGAGGATCTCCGGCCTCGAGCCCCTGACGATGACGGTGTCGATCCCGGCCTCCATGCAGCGGTCCGCCGCGATGAGCTTCGTGGTCATGCCGCCGGTGGAGAGCTTCGAGCCGATCCCGCCGGCGCTCCTGCGCATCTCCGGCGTGATCTCCCGGACCTCGGGGATCAGGCGGGCGCCGGGATCCGTCCTGGGATCCGCGGTGTAGAGCCCGTCGGTGTCGGTGAGGATGATGAGAAGGTCCGCCTCCGCGCTCACGGCCACGAGGGCGCCCAGGGTGTCGTTGTCGCCCACGGCGATCTCCTCGGTGGAGATCGTGTCGTTCTCGTTGATGACGGGCAGGACGTCCATCTTCAGAAGCCGGCAGAGGGTGTTGGTGAAGTTCGCGTGCCTCGTTTCGTCCCGGAGGTCCTCGCCGGTGAGGAGGATCTGGGCGACCGTGTGGCTGTGCTCGGAGAAGAGCTTGTCGTACACGTACATGAGCTCGCACTGGCCGACGGCGGCCGCCGCCTGCTTCGTGGGCATGTCCGTGGGCCGCTCCCGCAGGTGCAGCTTCCCGACGCCCATCCCGATGGCGCCGGAGGACACGAGCACCACCTCGTGCCCGGCGTTCTTGATGTCGCTGAGCACGGAGCAGAGCGCCTGCACCCGGCGGATGTCCAGCATCCCCGTGGGATGGGTCAGCGTGGAGGTGCCGACTTTCACGACGATTCGCATTCTGTACCACTCCCCTGCGCCCCGGGGGACCGCCCCGTCCGCGCGGATGATCACGGGGCCAGTATACACCGTTCCGGGCGGGAAGTAAAGGCACTATGGGTCCCGGAAGAGGCGGAAGGCGGGCTCCCCGCGGCCCGGCCGCTCCGGCCGTATTGACAGAGGGAGAGAATTGGTTTAAAGTTTTTCGTTGTACATAAAGGCCGCGGGCGCCCGTCCGGGCGCGTCCCGCGGGAGAAAAGCGGGAGGGCGTACGCGGTCACGGCCCGGTCCCGGGAAAGGAACGAGGAAGAGATGGACAAAAAGCAGGCGCAGGCGTATGTCGAGAATTTCCGGGAGGAACTGCGGCAGGTCAGCGACGAGGTGTGGGACGCGGCGGAACTCGCCTTCCGCGAGCACAGATCCGCTTCCGCGCTCGGGGAATGCCTCCGGAGGCACGGGTTCTCGGTCGAGGAGGGCGCCGGCGGCATCGATACCGCGTTCACGGCCAGGGCCGGCAGCGGCAGGCCCGTGATCGGGCTCCTCGGGGAGTACGACGCCCTGGCCGGCATGGGAGAGGTGCCCGAAGCGTTCCGGCTCCGGGAGAGCGGCGGCGGGGCAGCGGCGCACGGATGCGGCCACAACCTCCTCGGCGTCGGGTCCCTGGGCGCGGCCCTGATCCTCAGACACTACCTGGAGGAGACCGGGAAAGAGGGCACCGTGGTCTATTTCGGGTGCCCCGGCGAGGAGGGCGGCTCCGGCAAGGCCTTCATGGCGAGGGAAGGCGTGTTCGACGAACTCGACTGCGCCCTCACCTGGCATCCGGGGAGCGCGAACAGCATCTTCGCGGGATGCCTCGCGAACGTGCAGGTCCTGTACCGCTTCCGCGGCGTCAGCGCCCACGCGTCGGCGGCGCCGGAGCAGGGGCGCAGCGCGCTGGACGCGGTGGAGCTCATGAACGTGGGCGTGCAGTACCTCCGGGAACACATGGGGTCCCGGTGCCGGGTGCACTACGCCATCCTGGACACCGGCGGCCCGTCTCCCAACGTGGTGCAGTCCCACGCGTCGGTGCTTTATCTGATCCGCGCCGAGAACAACGGGGACGTGCGGGAGCTTAGGAGAAGGGTGGACCTCATCGCGGACGGCGCGGCGCTCATGACGGAGACCGAGGTCGAAAAGGAGTTCGTCAAGGCCTGTACGGACTACCGGGGGAACGAGGTCCTCGAGAGGGTCCTCCACGCGAATCTGGAAGCGCTGCCCATGCCCGTGCCGGGCGAAGGGGAGCTGGAGTATATCCGGAAGCTGAACGCGGCCTGTCCCCCCGCGGACCTGACGCCCGGAAAGGACGTCCTCGAGCAGATCCCGGAGGGGGAGCGGGAGGAGTTCGCGAGGAGATGCCGGGAAGAAGACCTGATCGGCTTCACGACGCCGTATGTGCCCGGCCGGCAGATCACCGGCTCCACGGATGTCGGCGATGTCTCCGCGGTCTGCCCCACCGCCCAGTGCTTCGTGGCGACCTTCACGTCGAGGACGCCGGGCCACACCTGGCAGACCGTCGCCCAGGGAACCGCGGACTACGCCCGCGAGCGGATGCTCTGCGCGTCCAAGGTGCTGGCGGGGGCCGCCATCGACCTCCTGGAGGATCCCGCGCTGCTGAAGGCCGCGAAGGACGAGTACGCGCGGACGCATCCCGATGGATACGCGTGCCCGATCCCGGAGGGCGTAAAGCCCCGCGTCGTCGGCTGACGGCGGGACGCGTCGGTCCAGCGACACAGAAACAGCGGCCGTGGGAGGCGCCTCCCGCGGCCGCCCCGTCTCAAGCGCGGAAGGAGGCGATCTTCCGCGAGGCGCCTCCTTCCGCGCGGTCCCTTCCGTTTCCCCCCTGACAGCGCGCGGAACAGGGAGCGTGGTTTTTACTGAAAACGATTTCACTGAATCCAAATTCAGTGAAACGGGCGGCGCCGCCCGGCCCGCAGCGGGGCCCTGAGGGGCCGGGACGGAGATACGGCGAGGGCACCCGGTCTCACGGGTGCCCTCGGGTCATTCACAGGGCCGGCTCATTCCCGGCCGAGATCCGCCCCGATCGTCCCGGGCTCCGAAAACGCTTCCGGCCCGGGGACGTCTTCCGCGCTCTGTACGGGCTCCGCCGGGGCTTCCGGCACCGCCTCCTCCGGATGTTCCGGCAGCGGGGCGGCCGCAGCTTCCTGGGCCGGGGCCTCCGGAGCGGGCTCCGGAGACGCGTTGAATTCCTGCGTCCAGAGGTCCCGTACGGGCTGTGGCTCCGCGTACGGCTGCGGGGGAAGGATGCCCGGTGCGCCCGCCGCCGGAAGTGCGGGCTCCGCGGCGTTTTCCGCTTTGAAGTCCCTGCCGCAGGCGCCTCCCAGGGAGAGGAGCATCAGGACCGTCCCGGGCACGAGGAAGGCTCCCGTCAGGACGCCGGCCAGCGAATTGAACGCCGCGAGGGCCGCCAGCGTGTTCGCGCCCATGCGGCTGTTGACCGCGGTGAACGTGACGCTCAGGACGAACTTCAGAAGCGCGTAATACCCGGCCAGCAGCGTCGGGATGACGATCGCCATCGCGATCGTGGTGCTGCGGTCCGGGCGGTTCAGAAGGATGACGAACCATACCGCCGCGAGGATCAGGGTGAAGAGGGACTGGATGATCAGCTCCCAGGGGACGAACTTCGCCTGCATGACGGCGGGGGACGACGAGCCCAGAGCGAGCAGGTCCTCCCGGAGCACGAGCCATGTGATGAAGACCATGGCGAACGACATGACGATCAGGCCGAAGGCGATGAAGTGCAGGATCTTCGCTGCTTTCGTACTCATTTTGATTCCTCCCGTATCTGCTTTCCGGGGGACCGCCCGGGCGCGTCCGGAGCCCGCTGGTCCCGTCTGTCCGTATTATACCCCGTTCCGGGCTGTTTGGGAAGAGGGGGGAGCGTCCGGACGCGCGCTTTGCGCCGGCGGACCGTGCCGGACGGCACGCAGCGCGCGGAAGCGGAAAACGAGCCGGTGCCCGTGAGCACCGGCTCGTTTCACGTCCTGCGCCTGATGCGGCTGACCGCAAGCGTCGTGCCGACCGCCGCCGCCAGGCAGATCCCGTAGAAGACGGCGTTCCGGACGGCCGCCCCGCTTTACAACCGGCGGTGACCGTGGTATCCTTTCATGGGCGGCACGTCCGCCGGATCCCGGCGGGATACGGAAGGGGGGAGCGCGGCTTGAACCGGAACGGCATCGACATGACGAAGGGGCCCATCGCCGGGAAGATGGTCCTGTTCGCCCTTCCCCTCATGGCCTCCGGCGTCCTGCAGCTCCTCTTCAACGCCGCGGACTCCGCCGTGGTCGGCAGGTTCTGCGGCCAGGAGGCGCTGGCAGCCGTGGGCTCCAACGGCCCTCTCGTCAACCTCATCGTGACGCTCTTCATGGGCCTCTCCGTGGGAACGAACGTCCTGTGCGCCCAGTACGCCGGGGCGGGCATGGAGCGGGACCTGAAGGAGACGGTGCACACTTCCGTCGTGGCGAGCCTCGCCTCCGGGCTCATCCTCGTCGGCCTGGGGCTCCTCCTTTCGAGGCCCATGCTGGAGATGATGGGCTCCCCGCCCGACGTGATCGACAGCGCGGAGCTCTATCTCCGGATCTACTTCGCCGGGATGCCGGTCCTCATGGTCTACAACTACGGTTCCTCGATCCTGCGCGCCATGGGGGACACCAGAAGGCCCCTCGTCTTCATGGTGATCTCCGGCGTGGTCAACGTCGCCCTCAACCTGCTCCTGGTGATCGTCTTCGACATGGGCGTCGCCGGCGTGGCGGTCGCCACGGTGGCCTCCGAGGCCGTCTCCGCGTTCCTCGTGGTGCGGTGCCTCCTGCGCGCCGAGGGGCCCTGGCGCTTTTCCCCGAGGGAAGCGCGCATCTCCTGGCCCAAGCTCGCGGCCATGACGAGGATCGGCCTGCCGGCGGGGCTCCAGGGCGCGTCCTTCTCCGTTTCCAACATCCTCATCCAGTCCTCGATCAACTCCTTCGGCTCCGCCGCGATGGCGGGCAACGCCGCGGCGCCGACCATCGAGGGGCTCTGCTACGTGGGGATGGACTCCTTCTCCCAGGCGTCCATCAGCTTCACCGGGCAGAACTACGGCGCGAAGCAGTACGGCCGGATCGACAGGATCTTCCTCTGGGCGATCGTCCTCGGCACCTCCATCGGGGCGCTCTTCGGCGGCCTGAGCTATCTCTTCGGAGAGAGCCTCCTCGGCATCTTCTCCAAAAAGCCCGGGGTGATCCGGATCGGGATGCTGCGCATGGGGATCATCTGCCTGACCCAGTTCTCCTGCGTCTTGATGCATGTGCCTTCCTACGTCTGCCGGGCCATGGGAAGATCCCTCGTCCCCATGCTGAACACCGTCGGGTGCGTGTGCGTGTTCCGCGTGATCTGGATCTACACGGCCTTCGCCGCGGAGCGGTCCCTCAGGATCCTCTTCCTCTCCTATCCCATCTCCTGGGGCCTCGCCGCGGCGATCGGGATCCTCTATTACCTCTTCGTGAGGAGAAAGGTGCGGCGGACCGGCACGCCGGCGGCGGAAGAAGCCCCGGCGGGGAAGTGACGCGCGGGAGCGGCGGAGCGGAAGGCCTGTTTCGTCAACCACAAAAAAGCTGCGGCACACCGGGACCGGTGTGCCGCAGACGTCTCTGATCCGTATCAGGCAATGGAAATGTGCAGCTGCGCGTCCAGTGCCTGCGCGATGCGGCTGAGCGTATTCACGGAGGGATTTGCGACGCCGCGCTCGATCCTGGAAAGGTCCGACTGATCGATCCCGGTCAGATCGGACAGTTCCTTCTGCGACAGCCCCTTCCTCGCGCGGGCGGCCGCAACGGCGCTGCCGGCCATGGCAAATGCCGCCGGCTTTCCTTCGCGGACCGTCTCGCCGTCTTCATAGATCGTTTCCGCTTCGATGTCAAGGTCGTCGTTCCATATGATCCCGTATGGTCCCGACAGCCTGCCGGAGGTGAACAGCGTGCGGTCCTTCAACGCCGTGAGCTGCGGATACTTTCCAAAAAGGACAGACATATCATAGCGCTTGACTTTTCCATCTTGGAACGTCAGTTCAAGGATCGTGCCTTCCCCGTATTCCAGTCCGATTGCTTTATGAAACATCTCAGTTCAGCGGCGGGAGCTTCCGATACGTCTCGGTCTCCCACATTTCCTCCAATTCTTTTTGATAAGTCATGATGAACTCTTTCACCAGTTCCTTTGCTTTCGGCGGGAACTCGCCCTCCATTATCTCGCCGGTCGCGATCAGAAACGGCGCATCGAAGTCCTGTGTTATTGCATGAACGTGCGGCGGATTGTGCTCCTTGTTTCGCAGGTACATGACAATGATGATTCCATAGAAATGACAGATTGTCGGCATTAGAAGTTCACATTGCTTTTCTATCTGTATTATAGGGGATATATCCCATATTGTCAATAGATATCTTCGCCTTTTATGAAATAACAGAGATCAGGGGGTTCTGTCCCGCCGGTCTGATATGAGCAGTTGACCGCCCAAGCCCAATAAGATATTCTTCCACATTCAGATATCGGATCCCCTCGACGTCCTGGGTTTTCCCACGGTAGATCACGTATCTCCCCGTGATCGTGCCGAACCGGGCGGTCGTTTCGGCGCACTTTTTTTCATCCGTCAGATGGCGGGCCTGTTCCGGAACCGCCTCCGTGCTGTGCTTGATCTCATAGATCTCGCAGGACGCGGTGCCGGGATGGAAGACGACCATGTCGAATTCGCCGACGGCAAACTGCAGGGGAAAGACCTTTGTGTCATGCCGGGCTGTCTGCGTTTCCAGCAGCACGATGTCCTCCATCATCCTGCCCTTCACCTCAGTCAGGATCCGCTCCACAGCCCGGCTGCGCTCCGTCAGATCATAGGCGCGGAAGGCGTCATCCTGGACCAGCTGGCTGATCAGCGCTTCCGCCTGTGCGTATCGCATTCCGGGCTGGGTAATGACGGTGCGGCTGTCTGTCCGATTGAAATCCGACATATGGACCACCGGGATATCAAAAGTCAGGTCCAGCAGGTCCAGGTATTCCTTGATCTCCCGGCGATGCGCATCGGTGATCTCCACCGTCTGCTCTTCCTTGTCACGGATTTCCAGCAGCTCCCGCAGTTTCTCCGTAATGGCGTCTGTGTCCACCTGGTCCAGAATGTCGCTGGGATCGGTGCGGTCCCGGCGGAGATTGGCGGCGGATACCCGCAGATCGTGGGAGCGGAAGCGCCTTGTCAGCACCTCCAGCGTGAAGGCGTGGTTGATGTCCTCAATGATCCTGTTGACGGCACTGGTCAGCTCATTCCGTTCATACAGCGCGTACAGATTGCGGAAATGCCCGCCATACTGATAATACCGCAGGGAATGCTGGATGTTGCGGGCAATGGCGCTGTCCACATATTCATCCGTGGACTGTATTGTGGCAAAGGTCGGCTGGTTGTACTGCACACCGCTGACGCTCATGGTGCCGCCATAGCGGA
>JAEEGL014876783.1_pt1 | contig 12797 bp, 5 predicted proteins | sample 9134231 | NCBI WGS metagenome assembly JAEEGL01 (sample SAMN16246548, study PRJNA631951) | gut metagenome | biome: gut microbiome; feature: rumen; material: fiber-attached | host: Bos | place: Iran: Karaj | collected 2018-10
CGCCTCCGGTGGAATTTGCACGATTGCCGACGATCTTGCATCCGGAAATCAGATACTTGTAGCTTGAAGAAGAAACACCGACACCCGCACCGCCTGACGCCGAAGTGTTGTTGCTTATTATGCAGTCGTATGCGTAACAGCTGCCAATGCCGCCGCCGTATGAACTCGAATGGTTGGAATGCACAAAGCATCTGTACAGGTCGCACTTGTTCGCCGCACCGAAGCAATTGTTATTCATCGTCTCGTTGTGACAGAATTCGCTGTCGTAAGCCTTGACCCAAGCGACAGCCGAACCACCGCCCCAGTTCCCACCGGCACGGCAGCAAGTTACCACACAGTTGGAAACCAATTCGCGCATGGTGGAGCCGGGATCGGTAGAGTGGTACCCGGCATACCCGCCACCACTCGCTACGGCCGCCCATCCATTCGATATTGTAAGGTTACGCACAGTCGAAAAGCGGCCGCAGATGACACCGCGACCTTTCGCCTCGCCGCCGCCGTAGATCACCGTATCACGCGGATTGTCGGTCGCACCGACGAGCGTCACGTAGTTCATCGCCAGATGCGTGTTCTTGTCGGTGGGGGTTCCGCTGCCATTGTCGGTGAAGATGCACGTCATGGCGTATTCACTCACATCATAGTTGTTTGCGGCAAGCTTGATCGTATTGTTGCGATCCTTGCTGCTCAGCGAGTTGATGTACTCGATCGCGCCGACCAGCTCGGCAACCGTCGAGACATTCGTCTCAATCGCCGCATAGGAACTTGCGCAGAGTACGCACGAGACCATTGCGCAGAAAAGGGACATATGACGAATTGGACCATTCATGCAATATAACCTCCTAGTGACAGTTCGCGTATGATTATACCACAACACAGCCAGACGCATTCACCCGATTGCGCAAAAACGTATCGCCGTATTGCGCAAGAATTACAAGCCGTTCCATGGCGCCATGTAAAGCGAAATTCGAACAACATTTACCTTGGATTGGTGGGATTGAGTACGCCTGGCATCACTTCGCCGCCGGGAATGAACATGAAGAGCTTGGCGCGGCGGTCGGATTCGCCTACGAGTATCGTTCCGTCTGCCGCCGTCGCCATCGCGTCGAACTGGTAGGCGATCTTCGCGTAGTACGGACTGCGGTCGACGCCCATTACACCCCAGTCGAGATAGCCCTCGTCCTGACGGAACGAGAAGAGCCGGCATACGTTGTCCTTCTCGCCTGCAATCATGTAGAGGCGTCCGTCCTTGCCGATCGTCGCCGCCCTGACGCGCCGCTCCACGCGCGGCTTGCCCCAATTGTACAGGCGGTTTGCCGATGGACTGGCGGAGAATACGAATCCGTCGGATGTCGTACCAATCAGATTGCCGTCCGCCTGCGCGAAAAGCTGTTCCACCACAGGAAACGCGTTGTACGCCTGCGTCTCCCAGTATTCACCAGGAACGCGCATCGACGAGCCGCCGAACTTCCCGGCCTTCGGATTGTAGCAACGGAGCAGCCCATCGTCGCCAGAAGACCACACTACACCGTCAGCATCTACGGCAAGCGCGCGCGGAACGCCGCGCCAGCTACGCTCCGGCCCAGGATAGGAAAGTTTCTCCATCCACTTGCCGAGCTTGCGAGTCTCGCGTTTTGCGATGTCAAAGACGAACAGTTCGGCGTGGGGATAGCCGAGTCCGTATATGACGCCATTCTTCACGTCAATTGCCATCGCATAGATCGATTCGCCGGGAAGAGGAACTCCGAGATCGACCACTTTGGCGGTCGTACCAGCAAGATACACCTCCATGTCACCCTTGACGGTATCGTACGCATACAAGTGGCCGCCTTCGTAATCCTTGTATCGTGCTTCGATATCGGCCCAAAGCTGATTCTCAATGGCACGGCGACCTTCTGGCATTTTCTTGGAGAGGATCAGCAGCTCGTGCTCGTTCTTGCCTGTGCCGATGTATACGACGCCGTCCTTGCTTTCCACGAGACAGCCGTGAACCCCCTGAGCCTTGGGCAGAGCCCCAAGCGGAAACACCTTGTTCACACGCGAATCCCACACGAAAAGGTGGCTCTCCTTGCCGCTCGTTGCACCATACACCTTGCCGTTGCCGTTGTGCGACAGAAGCGCCGTTATCGGCGAGGAATCGGCTGCGATCTCCGTAGCGCCGGGATAACCCAGATCGCGGAAATCGAGCCGTTGCGCGTCAAAGTGCGGATTCACGCACTTCTGGGCGAAGAGAAGTTGGGAAGTTGAGAAATTGAGAAGCTGAGCTGCAATAGCAATTGTCAGGAAGTGTTTCATACCTTTTAATCCTTTAACCTTTTAACCCTTTAATCTTTTAACCTTTTAACTTTCACTCTGGGTCATACGCCACCAAGCCCATGCTGAACGGCCAGCGGCGACCGACCTTGCCGACGACCTTCGACTTGTCCTTTTCCGCTATGGCGCCAACGAAGTAGATCCTGCCATCCTTCTGGCCCGTGCAAGCGCCGCCGAGGCCGAAGCACATATCCCCCTTCTCCGTAACCATCAGGCCCAAAGCCTCGCGCTCGCGTTTCTGGAGGTCGTAGCGCACGAGGTAGGAGACCGGCGGAAAGTATCCGCCCGCGAGCTTCGCCTGAAAGTCCTCCTCGTCATGCACGTCCCACGACGTACCCACGTAGTCAAACGATCCGGAAGCCGTGGGAGCGAAGTAGATGCGGTGGTCGGTCGAAATCGTGAACGCCAACGTCGCGAACGGGATCTGGCGAACGTTCGTCTCGTTCCAGTATTGGGGTGCCATGAGCGGGATGATGTAGTCGATCTTGCCTTCGGGGCCTTTGTGGACGTCATACCTGAAAAGCATCGAATTTCCGCCTATGATGCCATAGGCACACTTATCTACCGGATCCCATTCGATGACGCGCCAGATCACCTTACGGTCTATCATGGGCTTCGACATCGTACGTGGCAGAACGCGGTTGTCGATCTCAAGACGGATGTTGGGAAGGTCGATGACCTCGTCCTTCTTCACGTCGTACTTCCATATCTGCGCCACCGGGAAGGAACCATAGACGTTGCCTTCGTCGTCAGCGAAGATCGTACGGCAGATATCCCAGTCATCGACCTTGCCGAGATCGCGGGTGTATTTCCCGTTTATGTCGTGCATGTAGAGGTGGCCGTCCTCCGCAAGACCGTAGAGGCGCATGTACTTGGGATCCATCACCATGCCGAGAAGCCCGAAGTGGCGGCTGATCCTGCCGAGAACCTCCACCTTGTCCAACTTGGGATTGTAACGGTACCAGAACGCACCCAGATAGGACGATGGATCGATGCACTCGGGCCCCGTGTCCTCGTTGAGCGAGGCGAAGTAGATGTTCCCTTCATTGTCCTCACCCATGCGCACGTGTATCTTGCCGTTCGTGTTGATGCCCTCGCCGCGCTCGCCGTGCAGCTCCGTAAGATCGACGATGTGGCGCATCGTTTCCGTCGCAGGGTCGAACTCGTAAAAGTGCGCCGCCTCCGCATGCGTGCAGAGGCCGATGTATATCTTGCCGCTCTTCGCGCCGTAGAGCGCGCTCCACATCGACTCCTCGCGGTGGTCGCCTACGAAACGGTAGTGCTTCACCACGGCCTTCTTCTCCTTGGAAAAGTCGATCTTCTGGCCGGAGGCCGTAAAGGCGGCAAGCCCCGCAAAGGCCGCCACAACTGTCGTAATCCAATGCTTGTTCATGTCCTTGATACTCTCCTTGTTTTGCCGATGCGGATATTCTACCACAAAGTGCACACATCGTTCCATCTGATTACGCATTTTCAATACACCCGATTGCGAAAGCAAGGAACAAATGGTATAATCTTGCCGATGAAAACAATTCTACTGCTTACGCGAATAGAATCTCCTGCGTTCATAGCCATAAGGGACAACATTCTGCCATTGGCGAAGGATAACGGATGGGCGGTCCACTCATTTGCCGTAGGCGGGATGAACACCACTGCTGCACAACTGGTTCGTGCATGGAACCCCGATGGATGCATAGCGTACGCCGCGCACAACATGGGACTCCAATGCAATTTCCGAACATGGCGCAAACCGACCATAACGCTCAACGCGCCGCACCCCATGCATGGCATTACGGCCATAGCGTACGATTCATGCGGGCCCGGACTGCTTGCCGCCCGTGAACTGTTGTCGCTGGGACTGGACAGATTCGCCTGTTTTGCGACATCATCGCGGCTGCCGTGGGTAGAGACGCGTTTCCGAAGCTTTTCCGAAGAGCTGAAGAAGAGAGGCCTTTCGGCAACTCGCTACTCGAACGGGTCTGTGGGTGATTGGCTCGCAACGCTTCCGAAACCCTGCGGCCTTTTCGCCGCCAACGACCTCATGGCCGAAAACGTGGTTGTGGAGGCGTTTACGCGCGGAATATCCATCCCGGACGACATTGCACTTGTAGGCTGCGACGACAACCCGCTGATATGCGAACACTCCGAAGTGTCAATCTCCAGCATAAGGCCCGATTTCCCGAAATGCGCCAGACTGGCCGTGGACGCGTTGGGACACATCATGACCGGTAGACAGTACACCGGAGAAACCATCTACGGGGACATAGGCATAACCAGGCGTGCCTCGACCCGTCCTATCGCCGGACATCCTCCGCATATCGCCGCCATGCTCGAATACATCCGCCTCAACGCATTCTCCGGCATCACGGCGGCGAACGTACTGGATCGTTTTCCGGGTTCGCGGCGTTCGGCGGAAGCAAGGTTCCGCAAGGCGACAGGACATTCCATACTTGAGGAGATCCAGTCGGTAAGACTCGCCGAAGTGGAACGACTGCTGGCAAATCATACGGTGCAGATCGGCGCTATCGCATCGCGTACAGGTTATGCCTCGGAGAACTTCCTGGCTCGACTTTTCAAGCGGACATACGGCATGACCATGTCGGCCTGGCGGCTCATGCGGTCAAATGTCTGAATGCCTTCCACCGAACAACCGTATTTGGATGCATTCATGGACTACTCCTTGTTGTGGTGCATGGTTGTACCATACATTTCTGTCGAAAAAGAGCGATGAACACCTTCCGTATCTGACAATAATCCTTCCTTTTCGAGACGCAGCGACACAGGGCCGAGCAATCCAGACGGTTGGAGCGGATCGTTCTTCTTCCAGTGCTTCCAAGTCGTGAACGTAATGCGTCCCGTTGGAGACTTCTCGCCGCGCTTGACCCAATCGGGAATCTTATCGACACCGCCCCATTTGTTCCATTCGCAATCGTCCGCGCACTTGCGATCGTCGCCGATGAGGCGATTTGCCCAGAGGTTCGCGACCTTGACTTCAATGGAAAGATCTACGCCTTCTTGCGGCGCGTTGGGGACAACATGCAAAGCATCGGTGATGTCGACGCGATAGGGCGGCTTCCAGAGCGCGGGATAGGTCTTGCCGTTCACGGTGACTTCCGCGACCTCCCTTACGACCCCAAGATCGAGCACGACCCTGCCATTCCCTGCGGCGCCATCCACTTTACATTTTACATTTTCCATTTTACATTTGTACGTCGCCGTGCCAGAGAAATACCGCACGCCTTCGTTGGCGTTGTCCTTCCAATCGGAAAGCACGGGAAATTCCACTATCTCGTCTGGACCTTCCGCGAGCGCGTTCGGACGATACCCGTTCGGGAACGCAACGTTCCACGGGCCCTTGACCGCAATGGACTCGACAAGGTCGTACCGCTTCTCGACAGGAAGGTCCAGCGGCGTCTTTTCGCGGAACACCACGAACGCGCTACCGCCCGTACGGAAATCAAGACGCACCACGGTACGCCCCTTCTCCTCGCGCCATTCGCGCGCGCGCAGGATCGTCCCCTTCTCGGCATCCCAAATCTCCGGAATGCGTCCCTTGATCCTGAAACACGCTTCAAACGACGCCGGGCCGCGATTCGGCATCGCCACGAAATACCAGTCGGCGGATGGATCGCGCCTATGCGTGAATGCAAGGCCGGTCTCGCCGTCCATCGTCATCCCCGACGCGGTGAAGTCCGGTCCCAAGCCCAGTTTCGCGAGCGCCTCGACCGGATGCATTTCCATCACTCCCTGGGCCCAGACCGTTTTGGCGCGTTCGGCGATCTTGCCATCCGCCGCCGGATATCTGGAAAGTCCGGGCGAGCGCGTCGGACGGACACGGCCACAGACCTTCGCGCCGGCGGCAAGGAGTTTGGCGAGCTGTTCCAGTTCGTCTTCGCCCATCGTATCTTGCGGCGGCAGTGCGAGAAGCGGATAGGAAAGCCCGCCCGGAACAACGACACGCCCATTCTCCACGCGCAGGCGCATGAACGCGCTCTTGGGGCAGACATCCCAGGAATATCCCGGCGGCAACATGAGATCGGGGTTGTCGCCGAACTGCCTGTGTCCGCCCGGATTGCCGCCTTGGTTCGGAGCTTCGCCGCCGCAGTAGAAGAGTGCATCCGCAACATACTCGCCCGCTTGCAACATCGCCTGGCAGCGGGTCTGGTAGCGGATCCAGCCGCCCGCGAAATCCCACCACGTCTGCGTACGGTCGAAGTGCATTCCGTAGATGCCCATCGTCATGCCGGGCAGGTAGCGGTCATCCGCCCAAGGCTGGTGCGCGAAACGGTGGTAGATGATGCGATTGACGCCACGCGTGTATATCCGGTCGCATTGCGATTTGAGCGCGAACGGAGTCGTGAGCCAGCGTCCGGAACCGTACGGGGAGGCGGCGGCGGTGAACGATTCCGTCGCGGCGATCTTTCTGCCCCACACGTGCGCCACATAGGCGGGCACGCGGGCATTGCCTTCGTCCATGCTGAAGTTTCCTTCGTTGGCGTGACTCCACAGCTCACCCATCGGGATATCGGCGAACTCGCCATATTGCAGATTGTCGGCTGGACAATTACCGTATGGCTCAAGCGAAAGCTTCAACCCGAGGCTGTGGCATTTGCGCGCAAGCGCTCCACCATAATTGGCGGCGAACTCGTCAGCCACCACCCGGCGGAAATCCTCGAGAAAACGTTCCGTCTCGTCCACGGAACCGACGATGCGTTCGGCGAACACGGGCAAATAGCGCAACAGCGAATAGCCCATCCGTTTCTCAAAGGTCTTCTCGAAACCCTGCGTCCAGTTCTGCGACCCTACCTCGTAGCTGTCCACGAGCACGTTGTTGAAGCCGCTCGCGACATCTCCGGCGAGTGGTCCAAGATGTTGGCAGAGTTTCGTGACATACTGGTCGATATGGAAATCAAGCGCGGCGGCGGAAAGCTTGTCCACCTCCAATCCTTTTCCATATTCGGAGGCTGGGTGATTGCACCTGCCGTTGCACTTGCAGCCGATTCGCACGACCGTCCACTCGCCCGGCGGCACGTCCCACTCCAGCTTGCCGTCCGCAGACATCTTACCCGTGAGATCGAGAACCGAACCGGCAGGCACAACCTGACCCTGCCCTGCGACCGCGGAATCGCGTCGTATCGGAAACTCGTCACGAAAGGCAAATGTCTTCGACTTGAGATTTGACAATGCAAGTTTCGCCTCAGGCCGGGCCTCCATTGCCTTGCACTTGACCTTCGCCTTGCCGAACCGTACACGAATGGAGCGGGCCGAGACAGGAGAGGGAAACGCATGATAGCGCAGTGACCAATCGCAGATTCCGTGTTGCGCAAGCATCTCCTTGTATTTCTCCAGGCAAGTGAACGTCTTTCCGTCCTGTGAAACGGATACGGTCACCGGCAGGTAGTCTATATGGACAATCGGATAGTCAATTCTGAAAGACATCCCGCGCGCCGTGAACGGCTCGTCCGCCGAGAGCGTGAAACCATCATTCTCAAGGATCGTCTGAACCTGTGGATACGTGACAAGCTCGGCGGGCGGAGTAGGGAATGCCACCACGGCAATGTCTGAATAGAAGCCGTTGTCCTCGGTATCGCGCGGCAGCACGCCGGCGAAACGTTGCGTGCCGTGAATTGAAATTTCGCGCCAGCACAGAACCTTCATCGCGTTCGCGGGCGGATTCCACGGTCCGCCGGAACTGGACCACCCGGAGCAGTTGGGGATGCAGATCTCAAGTCCCAAGCGCCGCGCCTCGGCGGCGGCATGGCGGAACATGTCGAACCATTCCGGCGAATTGAACTTCAGATCGCCCGGCGGGATCGCGCAACCCGCGTCGAACATCTGAACGCCGCCGATGCCGAGCTTGGCGAGCGCCTCGAAGTCGCGCGTGATGCCGGCCTTGGTGACATTGCCGTTCATCAGGTGGTACCAGGTGTGCGGACGCGCCTCTCGCGATGGCGATTTGAAGCAGTCCTCCAGGGACGCGGCGTTTGCCGTCAGCACGAATAGCGCTGCGGCGCATGGGAATGAAAAAACCCAAGGTATCGTCATTCTCGTTTTTCCTCTCCGTCCGCAAGTTTGTTGAAACGCTTGATCAACTTGATTTCCTTCGGGTCGTACGGACGCAACGACGGACGTATGAGGTCGTGCTGCCAGCGCGTGAAGTCGAGATTGTCCGCCTTGTCTTGCTCTTCAAGCTTCCACAACCCTTCCCACGGTTCGTAAGTCTGGTATTTTCCCGCGACGAATCCCCAGCAGAAGCAGCCGACCTTCTCCAGATAGTAGAGCGGATAGGCGGTCTTGACGTCGTTGTGCAGTATGCGGTGCAGCCATTCGGTGTTGAAAAGAGGCCGCCCGTACTTGCGCTTCAGGAGCGCAAGCGTCTTCACCTGATGTTCATAGTTGCCGTAGCAATGATAGCTTATGACATCCGAAAGCTCGCCCGCCAGAGCCTCCACGCGACGGCGGCGTTCCTCGTTCTCGCTTCCATCCGTCTTTTCGCCGTATGTACTCCAAAGGTCCGCGGCGAGCGGCTGCACGGGATCGATCCGCCACGCCAGCTCGAAGAGCTTCTTCATCTGCGGGATGGTGAGATCGCCACGGTTGGAGTTGCCCGGCTCGTTCCAGATGTTCCACATCAAGACGCGCTTGTCGGTGCGATACTTCGTCATCAGCTCCTCGCACATCGCGTAGAATTTCGGGGCGAGCTCGGGATCGTCGACAGGCGAGTAGCCGATCGCATCGGGAAAACTTCCATGCTGGCTCATCTTGCGTCCGCCATGATACCCCCAGTCGAATTTCTGCGGACCGGGCGCGGGCATCTTCCAGAACTCCTTCGGCCTCATGCAATCGTTGCCCAAGAGAACGCACGCGCGCATCTTGTGACGGTCGAGGATCGTCAGATACCGTTCAAAACGCTCCATGAAGCCGTCATGGTCGGCGAGCCACACGCCAAACCCCTGCACCTCAACGAGGATGCGCATCGCATTGAAACCGATCTCCTCGGCAAGCGCAAGTTCGCGTTCCACCTCCGCGAAACGTTCTTCGCTGCCAAGCGCCTGCCACTGGTCAACGCGGTTCACCGCCGATGCGGGCATGTAGTTGCACCCTCGAATCCACGGCTGCTTGTCGTACCACGCCCACGCCTGTTCCTTCGTCCAAGGTCCGGTACGTGGCGCGGACGCGGCCTGCGCCGCGCAATGTGAAAATGTGGAAATGTGGAAATATGCAATTATGCAAACAACCAATGACCTTGCCACAACATTTCCATATTTCCATACTTTCATGATTTCACATTTCCGCAATTCCATATTATTCGATCTCCTTCAGCAACTCGCGCAACGCACCGGCCTTTTCACGCGCCTTGGCCGCGCGTTCCATGGCGGAATTGTCGCCGGCAAATTTCGCATAGGCGTCGATCACGGGCGGTTGCGGCGCTTCAAGTTCCGCGATGAGCTGGCGCATCTCGGCGATAAGCGGCGCACATTCGGCATAGCGTCCCAGCTCGCGCAAGGCCTTCACGCGCCAGTAGTCCATCTCGCCCGCGTGAATCCAGCCCTTGAGCGAATTTTCAAGTTCCGCCTTGTAGCCAGCCGCATCGCCAAGCGCCTTCTTGCATTGCGCCATGAAATAGCGGCTCTTCGGCTCGGTGCCCGCATCGCCGGGACGTCCCGCCTGGAGATTCTCAGGATACGTGGTGGATTCCTCGAAGAACTTGAGCGCCGTTTTGTAGTCGTTCTTCGCCATCGCTTCCTTGCCAAGGCCGATGCACGCTTCCACGAACGGCGCGAGAAGCCCGTCCGCCCCTTCCCAGACATGGAAGCGGCGCGTGGTAAGAATCTCATACGCTTCACGATAGCGACCGACAGCATTGAACGTGTATGCGAGACGAAGGATGCAGGCATCGTACTTGTCAACCGTGGAACGATACTTCTCCATGAGCGCAAGACGTTCCGTCGCCGGAATGTTCAGCCTTTCCGCGAGTTTTCCCGCTTCATCGAGCGTGCGGAAATTGCCGGGATCGGCCTCAAGCGACTTTAGATAGTATTCGTACGCCTCGCGGCTCGGCACGCCGGAAGGTACGCCGGTGTTGGTAAAGTACGTGCCGGGATGCGAAAGCGCGAAACCTACGCAACGGAGCGCAAGCGCGTAGGAGGAGTTGCGAGTTGGTGAGTTGTGAGTTGGTGAGTTGCGAGTTGGTGGGTTGTGAGTTGGTGAGTTGTGAGTTGGTAAGTTGTGAGTGGATGAGTTGGATTCGCAAAGTTCAACGCATTTGCGCCAGTCGGCGAGCGCGGCGTCCTTACGGTCGTGGTTCCATTCGCAGCATCCAAGATAGTACCAGGTATTGGCCAATTCGGGCGCGGCCTTGGCTGCAATCATGAGAACCTCTTCTTCCTCCAACCTGTCCGGGAAGCAATAGTCCGTGGGCATTGCGGCGGCGGCCGAAAATGTTGCCAGTGTGGAGGGGTCGCTTTGTTGAATGTTGCCAATGTGAAAATGTTGCCAATTGCCAATACCAATTACCAATTGGGAATTGGCAACATTGGTACTGGAAACATTGGCAATATTGGCAACATTCATCAGTTGCGCCGCGCCTTTGAAGTAACCGAAGAGAGGGTTCTTGTAGCTGTCGCAGGCGGCGATCGTCTCCTTGAGCGGCAACGCGCCTTCGGTCGCGTATGGTTTCTCGGCGGCGGCCTTGGCGAGCGCGGCGTCGCAAAGCGCCATCACTTCGTCCCACGCGCCGATTCCCCAATAGTCGCTTACGCATTCAAGCAGCTGCTGCGCCTTGAGTCCGCGGTTCTTCTCGGCCGAGGCGAGCGCGGCGGTTGCCGCCGCAGGCGACGGACCGCCCGCATCCGCAAAAGCCGTCTCGCAGATTCCCCAGTATTCCAGCGGGTCGCATTTGAACGCCAGCCTCTGGTTGTTCGCGGCCAGCTTGCGCCAATTATTTCGCTGGCCTTCGTTCGCGTTGGGATGATCCTTCAGCTTCCGGTGAATATACGCATGGAGAGTGTGAATCTTCGCTTCCTGCATTCCAATCGGCATCGCACTGTATTCCAAGATGTCATGCGCTTCGTCATAGCGTCCCTGCAGGCAACAGATGCGGACGATCTCGAAGAACGATTCCTTCTTGTTTGTCGCCCGCCACGTACAGCGCCAGAAAAGGTCTTCGGCCCGTTTGAGGTGTCCCTTGGCCTCCATAGCCGTCTTCGCGGAGGAGGCAAGTCCGCGCTCCACGAGCGCGAGATAGTATTCGGGAGAGGCGTCGAGGGCGCGCGTGTAGTTCTGCGTCACGCGGGCTGCCGCCTTTTCAAGATAAGGTTTGGCGGCGGCGTAGCTGCCGTTTTTCGCGAGACGCACGCCCATCGCGACATTGGCGCGCGAATAGTCGGGGTCGATCTCCAGCGCACGGCGGTAGTACGGCTCGGGATCGATTATGCCGTTATGGAACTGGTCGAGCCTGAGTCCTACGAGATAGGCAAGCTCCGCCGACTTGTATTCTTCAGGCGGCTTGGGGTTTGCCACCACATCCGGAAGCGGATCGTGCGGATCGGGACCGACGGGCGTATAAGACAGGAACACCTTGCCATCCGCATCTGCGATGGTCGCGGTGAACTGCTGGTCTTTCGCATCCTTGTCCACCTTGATGCTCTTGCACCATGGCGTATTGGGGTCGATGGCGATGCCCGTTTCACGGAAGATGACGCTGGATTGACCAGATTCCATGGGCAAGGAATCGCTAGATGTTCTAGTATTTCTAGAGCCGCTAGAATTTCTAGAAACCGTTACAGTGCAACCGCGCATGGTTCTTGTCGAATGGAACCCCACGAGCATTTCCTCGGGGCCTTTGCGATCCACGTTCACGGCGCCGTCGATAGTCACGTTCTTGACGCCGCCGATGCCCTTCACCGGGAACCAGTACTGCTTCACCGTGCGCGTCTCGTACGGGGCGATCCACGAATAGTCCGGCTGGTTGTCGCTCCAGCAGCCGACCATCAGTTCAAGGTAGGGGCCGTCGTTGTCGGTGAGAACCTTGTCCCATACGCGCGCCTCTGGGAAGTTGCCCCAAAGGAAGAACTTCTTGCCGACGGTGATGTGGCGATTCGAGACGTGCGCCGTACCCATCTTCTTTCCGTGATCGTAACCGGCGAGCCAGGCGTTGTCGGGATCCATCGCGAAGATGGAGCGCGATTCGATGGTGAAATTGCGCCACCAGCTCAAGTCCATCGTGCCCGATACGTCGTCGGCATACTTGGAACGCTGCGACGGAAGAAGATCGTGCACCTCCTTGCGCGGACCAATGGGAAAGGCCGTCCAGTAGTTCTTATGGTGATCGAAGCCAAGGTGACAGTCCGGCGGGAAGAGAATCTGGTATTCGTCGCCGCAATGTACGGATACATTCGCCCAGTAGATCATGGACTCGATCCAGGGCTGGCGGTTCATGAAGAAGTTCTCGGCCTGCAATACGGCGCGATCCGGCAGGAGCGAAA